>JACCEA010241501.1_pt1 | contig 24826 bp, 23 predicted proteins | sample 7449851 | NCBI WGS metagenome assembly JACCEA01 (sample SAMN15323453, study PRJNA562643) | freshwater metagenome | isolation source: river surface water | place: USA:Blue River Watershed | collected 2017-08-18 | reverse complement strand
TTATAATCTAGGTATATCTTGTTTGCTTTCAATAATCTTTCTTCTCCTTTTTACTGTGTTCTATTTAGGTATGTATGGAATTAAAGCTGCTGCACCAATCGTCATCACTCCACAAGCGGCAGCTTTGTCAATTGGCGCAATTATAGACACTGTTGTTCCCAAAGCAACAGAAGGAGATGGTCCAAATTGGGATGTTGCCCCTATCATGGTAGCAACCCTTACATGTGATCACAGAGTTGTTGATGGTGCTACTTGTGCACAATGGTTGTCAGCATTTAAGTTATTGTTAGAGAAGCCAGAAACTCTACTTTTGTAAGTGATAAAACGTAAATAGTTCACAATAAAGATTACAACTCTGGTTGTTGCTTGGTTGCTTCTTCAAATAAATCGGCAAATAATACGGTTGACAAATATCTCTCTCCAAAACTGGGGATAATAACAACGATATTTTTATTCTCATTTTCCTTACGAGCTGCCACTTGCAAGGCCGCTTGAACGGCCGCACCGGAAGAAATACCACACAGAACACCCTATATAATATTGATTAATTCAACTACTCCAAATAGCAACAATTATAGATGATTACCTCTTTCAAAGCAAGTTCTTTGGCAGTGTTAATTGCATCTTGAGAAGGTACTTGCACAATTTCATCGAGAACAGCTAAATAATAAGCAGCGATCAGGTTGAGCTTTAAAAATAAAACATGAAGGAAAATACTGACAAGTATCACAGTTGCCAGGAATAAAACCAGCGCCAATGCCTTGAATCTTATGCGGTCCGGCTTTTCCTCCACTTAACACAGGCGATTCGGAAGGCTCAACAGCGATGGTTTTCATTGAAGGCTTCACACCTTTAAGGAACTAAAGCCAGAGTAAAGCCTTATCAATAAGCGACTAAAAATTCGTTCACCTGAGTACACCCAGTGATAGTTCCACCAGTACCAACACCAGCAACTAGGATGTCAATATTCCCATCCGTTTGATGCCAAATCTCTGGGCCTGTGGTTTCGCTACAGCAACACATAACATAATTGTAATGAAAATATTTTAGGTGTAATTGAAGGACTTACCGATGGACCTTTGGATTATCAGGGTTGTTGAACTGCTGTAACATAAATCCACCAGGAATAGTTGCGACCAGCTGCTCCGCCTTGGCAACAGCGCCATTCATTCCTACAAACCGTCCATTAACCCACTTGGTTTTCAAGCGGAATCATACAAATCATACCCTTTTCAGCAGGAGTCAGCACAACTTTTGCGCCAAATGCTTTCAAAAGAACTCTTCTCTCAAGAGACATTGACGCTGGCATTGTCAATATTAATTCATATCCTTTAGCTGCGGCAACCATTGCCAAACCAATCCCTGCAAGAGAAGTCACCGATATGGCATATGATATAAAGGTGCCACCTACCTGTATTTCCTGAAGTTGGCTCAACCAACACAGTTTTACCTATGGAGACATCCATCAGATAATCCATTGGTGAGATGCATCAAAGATTTACCGGGGGTAATGAGCCCTTTCTTTTCAGCCTCCTCGATCATACTCTTCCCGATACGATCCTTCACACTATTACATGGTTCCATACTTTCAAGTTTCAAAAATATGTTTGCTTTCACATTGCCAGCAAGGCGATTGAGTCGGACCTACAGTATTTATGTGAAATTCATTGCACAGACGAAGCCAATTCCTAACCATCGGTGTACCACCAACAAGATCCACAATGCTGTTGCCAATCTTTGGCTTTTCAAATGGTGTACCTTCAGCAATAAAATGGTTTGATCCCCCACGAAGCAGAAGCTGCAACAACTGTTTATTGATGCATGATAAAGTGATTGTAGATCTTACATTTCTTCCAGCAGCAGTCTTCGTGGGCATTCTCAGCGCCACCGTTTGAGAGAACACTGCCAAAAGGGCGATCAATACAATGACCTTTGTGATCAACATGTCTGGAGAAGAATATGAGACAATAAGATTGATCAGTTTGTACAAGTTGGATCTTTGTGAATAAATCAAATGCCATTTAATAGGTATATTGTACAGCAGTAGATCAACTGCCGTTTGGCTATGCCAGGGTTGGGAGCAGCAGTAGGGCCCAAGGAGAGCAGTGGTGAGAATTTTCGCCCACACACCAGAAAAATCTAGGTATCTGAGTTTCTGAACTCTAGAGTAAAATGATCCGACTGCACGCAGCATTATTATTTTTGTTGTTTTAGTTTATCCCACACCTTTCCGTTGCGACTATTGGTCCTATCGTCGTCAAAATGGGGGTATTGGAAGACTATCCTTATTGTCGAGACATCATAGAATCTAATTTCTTCCCATTAGTGTCCTCTGCTGCTCGACAATCTCTATATGTTCGAACCAACAATGAAAGATTTGTTTTCGAAAATCCAATTTATTCCAGCAACCCAGCCACAACCCGGCGACAATCTACAGCGCGTCAAGAAACCACCACTCAAATGGGTACTAAAGATTTTTTGGCAAGTATTCCTGCATTTGCAAATTTCTCCGATCAACAATTAACAACCTTGGAGCAAAAGGCTACAATAACGAAGTTCGCTGTTGGAGAAATTGTTTTTCGTCAGGGAGATGATGGAGACAAGTTTTATGTCATTAATAGAGGTGGCGTTGATGTTTTAATTCAAGATAATGCTTCCCTTTTGCAGAAAGGCGATTTGGGAAGAATCGTCAACAGATTGACTGAAGCATGTTACTTTGGTGAACGCGCGCTGATGCGCTCGGAGCCGAGAGCTGCTTCTATTAGAGCTTGTAGTGAAACTGTATGCTTGGTGTTCAGCAGAAGCGTTTATGAAGATATTATTAGTGGTGGGAATGCATTGATTGGTCAGGATACAAATGTGGATGTGGACTGGTCAAAGGATCACGAAACCAGGTCCTTGTTCAAACACATTGAAAACATTCTGGAAATCGATCAAATGGACACTTCACCAAAAATTAAACGGATTTTGTATGAACTTAGTACAGCGTTTACACCAGAATTATCACCAGATGAAGTGATTGCGAGAATGGTGATGACAGTGAAAGTGGCTTTGAAAGCAGATCGTGTGGGTTTATTTGTATTGAGCGAAGATAAGCGAAGTATGGTTTTGAAGGTATCAGAGAGAAGCAAAGGAATAAGACTCCCAATTCGAGGCTTGGCTGGTGCAGTGCTTCAATCAAACTCCCCTCTTAATATTGCAGATGCCTATCAAGATTCTCGGTTTGATTCAACAATGGATCGACGCACAGGATACCGAACACGTCAAGTATTGGGAGTACCGTTGAAACATCCTTTGACTGGAGAAGCCATGGGTTTGTTGCAGGTGAATAATAGATTGGATGGTGGATTGGACCCATTCTCTCCAGAACATCAACGGGTGTTGGAGTTGGCTGCGGAACAATTGTCTGAATTACTTTTGGGTCGAGCTGATGTTTTTATTCATACTGGTGCAGCTGGTTCCCAAAGGACAGTAGGTCAGGGTGTTGGTGATGGTCTCATTATTTTGAACTCAGCAGAGCATTCAACCCCTTTTCAAATGGATGTTTTCTCTTTCGCATTGGGTTCCAAGGCATTTGAAACGATTGGTAAAGAAGGTATCAATTCCCTTGAAGTCGAAGTTTCTCTTCACTTGGCTCTTAATATTTTATGCGAATCCCAAAAAATTGTTATAGAAGGCAACAAGCCTTCAAGCTCAAAGAAAAATTGTGAATTCGACTTCAATCTCTCTGGTCGACATAGACTACAGTTTGCCATTGATGTTAAAGATCTTCCTCGTGCTACTCGAGTACTTTTTAAGATTGTTGGCTATAAAAAGAAAAAGGCAGGACAGTCTTCTAATGGTCTTCCTCGGATATTCCTCGGGTGGGCAGCTTGTACGGTTTTTGATTTCAAAGGTTGCTTGGATTGCGTGCAAGAGTTAAATCTTTTCCCACCTGGTGAAACAGAACTCAAAGTTCCCATTAACACCACCCTGAATAATGTTGATGATTCTTCAACGGCATCATTAAGTGCTATTTTAGCTCCGGATTTGGTTTTAGCTCAAGACTCTGGTACACCTCGTGTTCGCATTGTTCACAGTATGCCCACTAAGTCAGAGCCCATTGAAGGTGATCGACAATCTGATGCCCGACTGAGTGACGAACAGCAGAGAGAACTCGATAGAATTTTGAAATTATCATTCAATCCGTTATCAATGACGATCATTACCCAGAAAGACAGAGATTTTTTGTGGGGTATCCGATATTCTTTGTTCAGTAAAGCAGAATATTTGCCCGCGTTCGTGATGTGCATTCAGTGGAACAGATCTGAGCAAGTACAGGAATTGTATGATCTACTCGATTTATGGGCTCCTGCATCTCCAATTGAAGCGTTACAATTATTAGATCGTCGATTCATGGATCCTAAAGTTCGCGCTTACGCTGTCCATTGCTTAGAAGAGTTGCCTGATGATGAGCTGTCTCTATACATGCTCCAACTTTGCCAACAATTGAAGTTCGAAAATTTTGTAGATTCAGCGCTTGCAAGATTCTTACTTCGCAGAGCTCTCACGAATCAAAAGTTAATTGGTCACATTTACTTTTGGTTGTTACAATCAGAAGTTTACAACAAAGATGTTAGCAAGAGATATATTATTTTGCTCCAGGTACCTCACATTTGCTGTCTCTTTCCATCGTATTTCATTTTTCTATTATTTAGGTTTACATTCGCAATTGTGGATCCCATCGCATCGAGTTGGGCCAACAGATGTTTGTAATGAAGAGATTGGAAATTGTGGCGGAGGAAGTAAAGAAGGGTGAGAGTAAGGAAGCAAGAAAGCAGATTCTTCATGATAAACTGTCGGAGATAGTTTTACCAGCAACATTCAAGTTACCATTGAATCCTAATTTAACAGTAAGTTCGAAAAATCTCATGCAGTAGGCTCGCTTATTTGTTTTTAATCTCTTGCAGGTTTGTGGGTTTGAGGTTAAGAAGTGTAGAGTGATGGAATCAAAAAAGAAGCCATTGTGGCTGACATTAAAGGATACGAATGGAAAGGATGTTGTGTTAATGCTCAAAGTGGGTGACGATTTGCGTCAAGATGCACTGATAATACAGCTTTTGCGGGTCATGAATGATCTGTGGAAACGGGAAGGCTTGGATATGCAAATGATGGTGTATGACTGCATTTCAACAGGATTTGAGAGAGGTCTACTTCAAGTGGTGTTGAATGCTACAACGTTGGGTAGTATTTTAATGGATGCTACAGACAAACAAAGTAAAGGTGCGAGTAAGAGTGGATCATTGTCGCGAAAATTAGGTGCCGCTATGAAAGCTCTATCAGATTTCTCAGTAATGGGAGATTGGTTAAAGGAACAGGTAGATCATGATATGCCCGACAGTGATGCAGAAGCGAAGAGCGAGGAGTATGACGAGTAAGTATTTTTGAAAGCAACCGTAAAGTGTAGCAGCATTCATTTTGATTTTTAATGCAGGAGAGTTCAAAACTTCATGATTTCAACTGCAGCATATTGTGTAGCATCATATGTATTGGGATTGGGTGACCGGCACAACGATAACTTGATGATGACTCGATCTGGTCACTTTTTCCATATTGATTTTGGACATATCTTAGGGAACTTTAAATCCAAGATGGGTGTCAAGCGAGAACGCGCTCCTTTTGTTTTCACTCCTGCTATGAAAGCCGTGATGAGCGGTGAGAACCAGTATGAGGCGTTCGTAGATTTATGTTGTGATGTTTATAACATTTTGCGGGAACATGCTGTGTTGTTAGTATCTTTATTTTCTTTAGCGATTCCCTGCAATCTTCCAGAGTTGCAAGAGGAAAAAGATGTTGTTTGGGTATATGAGAAGTTATTAGTTGGTGCGTCAGATGAAGAAGCGTCAGATTTTTTCAAGAAGCAGTTAGAGATTAGTTTGAATACTCGTGGTACACGTATTAACGATGCCGCGCACATGCTTGCCCACGCGTAGAATACACAACAAACAAGTGGACCACACCCTTCAATGAATATTGAGCATACATTGTGATAATTGATTGTATTTTATTTTTGAGTCTTCAGCAGTTGATAAATGTTGATAATACTTTTTAAAAGTTCTTGTGCCATTTCTCTTTCAGCTGACATCCACTTCAATTCCCAGTTATACGGAAATTTGCCTATCAATTATATTGTCATTTTATCTATTTTTTGGTTTTAGCTACAGATGCGACCTGATAGTATTATTTTATGTGGCGGAAAATTGAATTGTGGAAGTAATAATAGTTTCATATCTTCAAAATTTTTTCCAGTTATTTCTGTAAGAAGGGACTAATGTTGTCAACTCTGAGAAATTCTTGACTCTCCATTGGCGATTTTTGGACGGAACAGAAATACAGGAGCAGTAGATTTAAATATTTGAAAAGTAATATCTGTCACACCTGCATAAAAATACAAGTTTTGATTATCTTACCATGCTATAGCTAAGAGCCACAATATAAGTGGGGTGTGGACTTAGTAACGTTGCAAAGGAAGCAGTAAGCAATCCGAATGTGTACTTATTAAATATATTTTGGGAGATGTGACTTTTCACCTTGTGCCTGATACCATGTGACAAGGTTTGTTTCAAATCAGATAATTCAGCATTAAAAAGAAATGAACAATAATTTATGTAGTCATCCAAAACAATGTTTCACTAGACAATTGCTGGTTATTAGTTGTCCAAATATAAGTGAAGTAATTATACAAGAATAATGCAAGGAAAGCAATGAGACGGGCTTGGAAGAATCAGCGAAAGAAGACCCTGTTGAGATGAATCTAGTCCGACTAATGACTTATGAGGTAGGACGATGGAATGTAATTAAACTGGAAAAATCGCACACAGAACAGCCAATATATTCAGTATATATAGTAAATAAATAAAATAAATTTGAGATAGATTAGGGTGCTTTTCGATGTATGAAAAATTTTTTACCAGAACATACCTTAACATCATTACTTGAAAAAGAAACCATCTTATCGATCTAGCCTCTACAAATTGTGAGTGTGGGATGATGGCTAAAATAAAGAAATGATAGATTGGGAGGTCAAATGGTGCAATAGAATCACGCTCTACTCCAAGCCTAAACCTAACTAGAATTACTTTATTTTGTCAATTCAAGTAAAAAAATTCCACGTCGTTGAAGAGTGAGATTGATCGTGAAGGAGAGTTCTTGAGACATGATGATAGAAAGCCGTGCTAAAATGGACATTGATACTAAGAAATTACACAAGTATTTTCGGATACCTGTCTATATTTTATTTCAGATTGAACTTGACCATTTAATTTTGAGGATCACACACATTCTCTAAACGTAGGTGGTCATACAAGCTCAATAAACACTGCAACGACGTTCCGTTCCGTTAGCATAACCCATACTTAGCGATGACTTCGTTATTTGTATCACATGGTCACTGCTTGTCACATTGTACAAATGGCTGATTGCTCAAATTGTCGATATTTTCTATATTTACTTGGAATGGAATTAGCTGCTCTATTTGAGGATGTTAAACCAGTTAGTCTCCTATCGTTATCTCCGTTCAGTGATGCTCACTTTATCTAAAAAGCTAAATTATAATTTGTTGAAACTGAAAGTGCTCCGAAAGATGTGATAGAAGTGTTATATACTTTATATGGTAAGTTTCCCCGTGTTGAGTCAAATTAGTGTGGTCTAGAATATTTTTTGATAGCATTAAAAAAAGGTTGCGGGTGGGAATGGACCTTCCGTGAAATCTCATTTAAGTATTAAGTCCGTATTTACAGTTGTGCGGGAGCGTACTGAGACACTGAAGAATTGGCGTGTAACCCTAACCGTCGGTGTTTAACACATTTCTGTCCTGGCAGTGGTATGTATAACCAAGTCTGTATTTTTCTAAATATGTTATACCTCCTTCGCTTCGGTTTACTTATTGATGCTAAAAAGTATGATAACCAATAATGCCAACAAAACTACACAATATTAGATAGAGTATAGAATACATAACAAACACAACAACTCCATTGATCTGACGCCTTGGAATTACCTAACTATGGTGGTCTATTAGCCCGCAACCTGCTGAGCAGAACACTTGGACAGTTTGAGAATCGTGTGGACCCGGAAATTGATTTATTATAAAGCATGGTCTACGCTGCACTGATGACAAAATAATTGGCAAAAAGAACCCTCCTTCTCAATATTCCGTCAACTTCTTGACTCCCTCTCTCTTTGGAACTTATCATTGATCAGTTGTGAAACAATTGCGGTCTGCGATTAGTCCATAGTGTTTGACAGAGAGTGAAAAGAGACAGAAAACAAGAAAGTGGGGACACAACGACACACTGCAAGCGAATACATGTTTAGAATTGATTAAATAACAAAAGTCCTTCGATAACTTATCCTGATCATTTCGGAGCCTTCACATCTTTTGACAGGTGTGTTAGGTCAACATAACCGGTTAGCCCTAACCCTAACCGGCCCCCGTTTTTATTTGACAGCTCCTACGATCTTCCACAAATTCAGTTGGTTTCTGGTTTCAACAAAATTTTTAATTATTGTCTTCACTTATTGTTTTGTTTGAAAATGAGATTCACCCACATTTCTGGAAACATTGCTGCCATGCAAATTGCCAAGGAGACCTTGAGAGGATGTCTCATTGTGAGTTTGAATTTTGGTATTGTGATCGTTCTCATTATCCTGACCGTTCCATCTCTCTTTTTGAAATTCGATAGGGATCCGTCCTCGCCGTCGGCTTCAAGATTGGTTTCTGTGATCCAGAGAAGCGCCAAATTACTGACTTTTACAAGTCTTACACCCCAAGCAAATAAATTTTCTTTGTTCTGCTAGTGAGTAGCTGATGTAATTTGTGTATAAAGTTATGTGTTACTTGTGCAAACTCTGTAACCACCAAGCATTTTTAATTCAACCTGCTCAGTATCATTTATATACTTGATCAAACTAACATACTACACAATCAACACATTTATTTTTTACAGCTTAGGTTCGACATTGATTTCACCCGTGACGCAATTTAAATAATATTATATATATAATATCATACTTCTAACAGCAACCTTTTCCACCAGCTTGAGCATTCTTTCCTTGTTGATTTCCTTTCTGTGCATTATTGTTATTAACTGCAATCTTCTTGCCTTGTGGCACAGCTCCATTTCTATTTCCTTCGGCATTCATTGCTTTCTTGCTCATTATTCGGTAAATTTCTTAAGGAAACATCAAGAGTTAACACAATCCAAGTCTTCCAGCTGAGAAAACTACCTGTCAAAATTTGTCTGAACGCCTCCTCAACACCAGTTGCATCAAGGGCTGAAGTCTCGATAAATGCCAAATTATTTCTCTCTGCAAAAGCCATAGCATCCTCTGTACTAACAGCTCTTTTGTGTCTCAAATCAGACTACCAAGTAAAGAAAATTAAAATATATCATCATAACCAAAGGATTAAGTTTCCCACCTTATTGCCTACTAACATAATGACAATGTTACTCTCAGCGTGATCTCGCAACTCCTTGAGCCATCTTTCCACATTTTCGAAAGTAACTTGTTTGGAGATATCATACACGAGTAAGGCACCAACGGCACCCCTGAAGGAAAACCTCTGTTAGCTATCAAGCTAGATGCAAGATGCAAAACATTCCCATACCGATAGTATGCACTAGTAATAGCCCTGTAGCGTTCTTGACCTGCGGTGTCCCAAATTTGTGCTATGGATCGAGAAATGCATCACCAATAATTCACCTATAAAATAGTCGAACAAGATTTTATCTACCTTTGATTGTTTTAGCATCCACTTGTATGCTCTTTGTGGCAAACTCAACACCAATCGTTGATTTTGACTCTAAATTGAACTCATTGCGGGTAAAGCGCGACAGCAGGTTGGATTTACCTACACCAGAGTCTCCAATGAGCACCACTGTTGACACATAAATTAACTCAATGTTAGTGATCCTCTATTCTCCACTCAAGAATTACGTTCACCTTTAAAAAGATAGTCATACTCGTCGTCTTTGCCTGCCATGGTTTTGATTGGGATCGGATTATTATTTAGGTTGAAAAGACAAGGTTCGAATCGTTTTGACCACGAAAAACCAGATTGATGGGACTTAACGGAACTATACTATTAGAAAATGAGCGATCCGTCTCGGGAAAGAGATCCAAACAGACTCAAATGACTTGTGTTTTGCTTAAAAAAATTGCATTGGCGGTTGAAAGATTCTCGATTTTTTTATTTTATTTTCCAAATTGTCGGTTAAAACAAATTACCTCTTCCAATTAGCTGCTAATTTGGAGACGGTTGAGATACATAGAGGCGATAGAGGCGAGAGCGAATCCACAAAAAAAAAAAAAAATTAAAAAAAAGAGAAGTTAAAATCAAGATCTTGATCCAAGATGCCGGAAAACAACAATAAAAAGGATGGAGAATCAAGTCAACTTCCTGGAATTCCCGGACGAAGGAAAAGCGGCTTCGAACAACCATTTGACACCCTACAAATCGCAACTTGGATTATCTTTCCCTTCATTCTCGTCCATTATTTCTCTTTTCTTTACTTTCTAATTTGGAGTGCGTTGGCAGCAAAAGTTATTCTGACAATTATCTTCTGTTGTTCTGCCGTTGCAACATTGTATTTCGCTTACAAGACATGTTCGATCGATCCAGCAGATGATGTGCTTTGCCATCAATCCGTTGCGAATCCAAACGAAACTGAACAAATATACTGTTATTTATGTGAAGTGAATGTGGATTCGAGCAGTAAACACTGTCGATTTTGTAATAAATGTGTAGAAACCTTTGATCATCACTGCAAATGGTTGAACACATGCGTGGGAAGAAAGAATTATCGATATTTCTTGGGGATCGTATCTTCAGTATTTATTATGACAGGAGAAAGTTTTGCGTTGTCATTGGCATTTATGATCGAATCATTCGCCTTTCCAGACCGATTTCTCGGAAGGGTATTGAGTTTCAATGACTTCAAGCATTACCTTGGTAGCTCAATAAGCATCGTTGCATTGCAAACATTGCTAGTTATATCAGTGTTTATCTTGCTGTGTATAGTTTTACTGGTAGTGCAGTTGTGTGGATTCCATATTGTCCTTTTGTGGAAGGGTCAAACAACATATGATTTTATTGTAACTGAACAGAAGAAGCAACGAGAGAGAGAAAATGCTCGGGCTCAAAAGAAGCTTGAATTACAAGCTAAATCTTCCAATAAAAAGAGTGCAGACAAAGCACCTGTTCCTGCACCAGCAGACGAAGAAAATCACAAAGGAGATGAAGACGGAGATGATGACGATGATGGATGCATAGATGATGATGAGATTGAAGGTGATGAAGAAGGGAATGGTAGAGAGGTTGTAGTAGCACATAATGGAAATGAAGATAATGTGTAATGGTCGGCAATGATGACGTAAGTTGCAATCCTGTATCATATTCGCTGGAACTGCTATTTTGTACTTTTTGATGGTTTCATGTCGATTTTGGTGACTTTGGATTCAAAGTAGATTATTATGCACAGCGTAAGTAGATGCATCATTGTTTGCGTTAATTGTTAAGTGGACAAAAACTGAAAGATATATGTTCCAAATTTTCAAAACTGCCGAGACTATCAATGGAACAAATTGCAATGCTATGCATAAGATCTTTTAATTCATTATCTCAATTGGATTTTTGCAACTCCATGCAAGAATGGTAGAGAGCGTAACTTTTTCATAGCATCATTGCTGATATCATCATCCAATGCAATGAAGCATTGTGCCAAGACATTCTTGCCTTCCTCGATACCAGATCTGATTGATCGAGCAACATTCATACTAGCAATATTTACATTGGCCATCTGCAGAATGTCCAATACTTCGGAAATGGCACCAGGTCTATCTTCATTTCTGAAAGATAATATATAGCTTCCCTCTGGTTTAAAGGCTAACAGGTCATTATATTGGTCCACTTTCACAATATGAGGGGTATTCCCAAATATTGCTCCTGTAACACAAGACTTGGAACCATCAGCTCTTTCCACTTCAACCGAAAGTAGATTCCAATATGGTGTTCCAAGATGCTCAGGATAGTCTTCAGATATTTTGGAAGCGATATTGCATTCCCTAGCAATATGTGGAGCAGAAATGAGATCTGGAGTTACTCCTGCGTCAGAAAATTTCACGATTCCTTTGAGTACCAATGCCTCTAAAAGCTGACGTGCTTGTCTTGTGGTAATATCAATGTCTCGGCCACCAAAAGTCTTCAATACAACGGATGTGATTTTGGAATCTGATAGTTGCACAACCATAGCACCTATTGTCTCAGCCAATGTCATGAAAGGTCTCATATGTGGTTTTGTTGATATTGGCAAATAGCTGACATTGACAATCCCGTAAAAGTCTTTTTGATCAAAAACATCACACATTTGATTGGCGATATCGCGCGCAACATTGATTTGTGCTTCTTCCGTCGATGCCCCGAGATGTGGTGTGCAAATTAGACGAGGATGAGCGATCAGCGGACCCAAATGCTCCTTGGGTGGTTCAGAAGTGAAAACATCCAATGCAGCGCCACCAATATGACCGCTGTTCAATCCTCTCAACAAAGCAGCTTCATCCACAATACCTCCTCTTGCACAATTGATGATACGCACACCTGGTTTGCACTTGGCTATAGTTGTATCATCAATAAGCTTTGCAGTTTCTGGAGTAAGAGGTGTATGCACTGTTATGAAATCACTCTTTTTCCATATCTCTTCCAGTTCAACTTTCTTAATGGCTGCTTCATTAAAACTGTTTAAACTCACCATCTGATCGTATCCGATGACGTTCAACCCTATAGCCTTCGCCGTCTGCGCAACAACTTGTCCGATTCGGCCACAACCTATGACCCCAAGAGTTTTTCCTGATAACTCTATGCCAGTGAAGCTCTTTCGATCCCATTTGCCACTTTTGATTGACATATCGGCAGCTGGAATGTTCCTGGCTAAGGCAAAGATTAACGACAATGTCAATTGTGCAGTGCTCACGGTGTTCCCCCCTGGTGTATTCATCACCATAATTCCCTTCCTGAAAGAAAATGGAAATCATCGGTTTATCTTTAACGATTAACCGTCGCGATGATTGTACTTACTTTGTGGCTTCCTGGACATTAATGTTGTCAACACCTACTCCTGCGCGTCCGACGACCTTCATTTTCTTTGCATGATGCAACAAACTCGGAGTTACCTTGAAAAATATGAACTATCACAACAATAATAGAACAATCCATCATTTTAATACCTTTGTCGCACTACGCACAACTAATCCATCATAATTGCCAATTATGTTTGCCAGGGCGGACTCTGCAAGGGTATCTGTGTAGTCAATGTCATGACCACGATCCCGAAATATTTTCATACAGCACTGCAAAACGTCATTGATTGGATACCATGGATGAGTTTCAAAGAGTTGCTTACCTCATCAACACCATCTGTTGCAAGTATCTTTGCCATGCGTGGAGTGCTGTGATAGATATTTCTTTTGGAGATACATCTTAATGGAATACGTCGGAAACCATGCATTTCTTTGAAAATCTCAATGTCTATTATGTTACGATGCTTATTTGGTTCAATTTACTGCTTTGATCCGCCTCGATCAATCAAGAACATGGATTCAACACAATGGGCATCATCATTTTCAAGAAGTGATAGCGAGGAAGAGCCAGGAACATGCAAATGCACAAGGTACACATGTGTATCAAATTAGAGAAACGTGTTTTTGTAGAATGTGTTTCTGCTGAGCCGTTACGCTTTAATAATTGAAAAGAAGTCTTCCCGTTTCACCAACAACATCCACCTGACTTTACAATCATAATCATAACAACGACTGAATCACCAAAAGACTCACTCGATAATTGTTGAAATGGATTTGAATAATGTTCATAGAGTGGGACCACTTCAAGGCCAAAGTTTGAATGTGGAGGAGATCTCTGGGCTGGAGGTGGCAATGCTACAACGTAAACTACAAGAGAATTTATTGGGCAAAATGCTTTTTTGGGGGAAAATTTATGGATCAACTCAAGACTATCTGATAGTGTTCCATGTAAATCCTTTTGATGAATTCCCAGATAAGAAATTCTACTTTTGCACCACATCGGATTACACTCTTCGCGCCATGCCACATTTACCGGAAGACTATGTGAAGCAAGCAGCAGTGATCACCACAGCTTTCCTGGGTGATCCATCATTCTTCGCTTACAATGGAGAAGATCCCGAACCAGAAGATCCTGAGGCCCCTCCAGTCGAAAGATTTAGAGAAGTTCATCGCTTGGCGTATGTCATCAGTGTAAGCAGAACAAGCTCACTCGATCATTCAATTTTAAACTTTTCCTTTTCTATATTTTGTACAGAAAATTGATCACGATTGTGCACTTGTTCCAAGAGGTGCACTTTCAGTAGATGCTGGAAAGAAAGTCATCAGTAGTCAAAATTATGCTGGTTTGAGTTACGACACATCGAAAGAACTTCGTGCATATATGCATATGAGACGACCTGAGAATTTGCAAGCAATTGCCCTGTTGAAGCGCCCCGGAATTATTAAGACAGACGACTTTCTTGATTGTATCGACAAAGACACTCCTAAAGAAATGTGGGCTATTACACATGACACAGCGGGAAGTACCGTGTTCATTCGAAACTTATTCTGGGATGGTTATGGATTTTATGCTGTTTTGAAAAGCTTAGATTTTGGTGGGGTATATTTTGGTAATGGTGTTCCAAACTACGATATTGCATTTGGATTGTAATGCGCTTTGTAAATTTAGTTGTAGCGAACTTCTCAATCATTGGATGACCTTTCATGTGAAATAGATTTAGTTATTTGCCTGTGTATATGAGATATTAATATAATAGCCATGAGGGATATGGAAAGATGCTATGTACAATTAAAATACAAAGTGATTTTTCGGGGATATTTGCAATCAAGCTGAGGATGATTCGGCGGGTGCTTGCTCGGTTTTCGCTGCAGCCTTTCTTGCCTTTAAATTTGCCTTAGCTTTAGCACGTCGCTTGAATTTCGATTCCAAACTTCTTCTCTTCTTAATTTTTCCTGTACCTTTGGAAGCTTTGACAGGATCACTAGTCATTTGAACCTCTTCCTTTTGTTGAGGTTCTTCATCACTTGCACTTGTTGGGAGCTCCTCCGCCACAGCGTCGGCTTCTACTGGAGCTGGGACCACCGGTGTGATTTTTTTCTGTTTCTTCTCTGATTTACCCATATTTGTTTGCCCTTTATGGAATGGATATGAGTGAAAGATGTGCTGAAACTGCACAAAACTTGGTTTTAATCTTATATTACTGTATTAAAATCTGTCCCACTCCCCAGCAAAAATGGTTGGCGGCGTTATTCCAATGTCCGTTCATCCAAACAATAACCGTTACAGTGCTGTGTGCGAATGCGATAGCAAAACATTGCGGCGCTTGATTGATTCCATCCAGATTGCTTGCAATTAGTCGGGTTATAGTCGCCATAGAACTATGAAACTTCGGAAACAGAACGAGTTATGATATAATCTGGTATCAATTTTATCGTAGTGTGTGAAATGTATCCATGATGTCAGCTACTCAAGTTGTAACAAATGGATGCAGTTCTTTGAGTGGCGAATCGGCATTCCTCCATGTTACCCGCAAACTTTGGCAAAGGGATAGCGAAAAGGTGGAATTAGATATTTGTGATCACATAATTATCGAACAAGATAAATCCATATCATTGTGGCTGTTTTCCTCAAAAGAAGGTCAAGTAAAGAGTAAGAAGAAAGAGAATAGAGCAGATACTGGAAAAGTGTGGGACCATCTCACTAGAGTGAAAGAGTTTCTAGACTTGGCAAATACAGGAGGCGATGGTAGTAACGCGCACAACTTTCGAGTGCAATCACTGTGCTACGCTACAGATAATAACCAAAGCAATAAGTGGGAAGTTGCAGACGATCCATCAATTTTCAGTAGAAATTCAAGATTACTGGTTGTCGTTCCATCTACCCAAATGCAAGGTACTCGCCTGTTGAAAGTAGATTACAAACGGGAAGCAGAAAATTTAATTCAACCAGCTAAAGTGAAGTGCTATGTACCCAAGCTTGAGAAAAAACATAGCAAAGGGAAATACAAGCATTTTCTTCCAGAAGATTATCAGGAATGTCACAATGCACTCTATACAGCAGTCGCTACTAACTATGTTAATCGACTTGCCAGAATTATCGATGGTAGATCTTCTTCTGCTGTACTTTCGATGACAGTTTACTTGTGTATTTGTGAAGTCGAGGTGGAAGCACATGTACCGGTGAATAGTCCCAGCAGATACCGTGCATGGCTCTATTTTGTAGAAGAGCTTAGTCAGATGCAAGTCAAGCGGCAAATACCAGATTCTAGTGCTAGTGTTTCGTCGAAATTAACCAAGCGGTTAGATCCCGAACTACAATCGCAAGCCAGCTTAATCAAACCATGGGCGTTTTGCATGGGTGATTTTTGTTTCTTTGATGAAAATGGAAGACGTAACGGACGTAGGGGTGATGATGATTTTGGGATGGATGATGATTTCGATGCAATTACTGAAAGCAAATTGGCGATTAAAAGACATCGTCCCATTCCGACAGGTGGGCACAACGACATTGAGGACTTATTAGGAGATGATGATGGAGATGAAAATTCTGAAATGAATTCTCCTATTGGTAGGGCGAGGCAAGGTGAATCGTTCAGACCAGGGATTATTCCAACGAAAAGTCGAACAATTATGGTAAAGTCTATCTTACTAGCAAGAGAAGAGATGGATGTCATTCAGGGTCTTGATCATCAATTCACAGGAGAGATGATCTCGAAACCAAATGCAAACCCATTGAATCGAATGGGATTTAAAAGTCAAGTGGAACAAATTTGGCCACTTTCAATCGCAAAGTGGTGGATCAACATAGGTCAACAAGAACAACCTGCGGTTCCAAAGGTTGGCAAAATTCCTGATGTATTGCTTAAACATATTCGATCGGATACATTGGATTCAGCATCAAACTTAGATGCAAAAGAAAGAAATAAGTGGTTTAGTTGGTACTACTCTCAAGTTAAAGTATGTGAAAGTTGTTATTTCATTTATCAAGAACTCGAGAGCTTCAGGCAAACGAAAACAAAACAATTACAACGAAATGCTCGATTGGAGAGTGATGAATACAAAATGACAGCAGAACAAAAGAAAGAAAAAGATCGTGAGATTGAACGACGTATCTTCCAACAACGCAAACTGATGACACGCTTATCAAAGTGCAAGTCCGCTCCTGCGTTAGGGGAATCAGATGAGGTTGAACCGTTCTCGTTGCGAGGCCAAAATAGCAATGCTGCTCTTCCTCCTTTGGCACCCTGGAAGGCAACAACTCGATTCAATGCGGAAGCACTTCATAAAAGCTCAATAGCCAAGCATATAATGAACAAACAAATAGAATTCGTTCGATCAAACGACAGTGACGATGTTGATACGTTGCGTCGATGGGAGGAAGTGACCAATCTTCCTGAAAAGCCGAAGTTACCACCTGTGAGAGTGACAAAGAAACCACCCAAAAAGACTGTGAGCACTGACAATTATACTGCTAATCGCTTATTGCATCCATGGCAACGAGAACTTGGAAAACTTCGAGAGCAAGTTGCTAATGGCGTTTCTCCGGATGAAGCATTGCGAGTAGGGTACTCTCCTGATAAGCAACCACTTCCAAATGTTGCTGCTAGCCGTCCACTCAACATTGGTCGTGCATTGGGTGAAGAAGAAGAGGATGAAGATGATGAAAATGATTTCGGAGAGTTGGGTTGGAGTCCCTTTGTAATATAGTAACAATTGTAAAAAATGTCCTATATTTTATTGTAATTAACATACCATACCTTCCTTGCAAAACAATATGAAATGCAATTAATAATAATAACAACAAACATGAAAATGGCCAATAAACGAATGCGGAACGCCAAGTGCTTTGAGTTCCTACTGTCACTGTTGTCACACTGGTCAGCCATCCTATCCTACTACACAAAAATATTTTCCTATAACTAGCACCACCACAATGATGTCCGCTGTGATTCAGCTACATACATGTTAGATAACAACAAAATTATATTCTATGTGCTGTGCAAAGAATTTCTTCTGCGCACTGGCATATCACGGAGAGCGTTAAGGAAATTCATCTTATCCCGGAATTTACCAAGACGTTCGTCCAACTTGCGACATTCCTCGGACTTATCAATTGGCTTATCATCATTCATAATTTCCAACTTGCGTTTTTCGCCCCAAGATTGGAAGTTATTCAACATATTGCTGCCAATGCTGTGCAATGGTGGAAGGACATTAACAAAAGCTAAACATGAAACAACATAAATGAACTTCACGAACATCAAAACAGAAATAGACATAAAATCTTACCAATAATGAGTGGAGCAACAACGAATTCAATGAAACCCATTTGCATGTTACACAAGTTGATGGAGTCTCTATCACACATTGGTGATATCTCAAGTCCCATGGACTTTTCTTTATCTCCTTGCAAGCAGAATTCTTCGACAACCAAGTCAGCCCATTTCGCGCAGATGTCGAATGGTTTGAAAGGATTGGAGATATCAGAGCAGTGGAGTACCAACTCCATGAGGAACAGACGATTCTTTTCATCCTTCATACAATCGATATCATCCTTCTGACCGGTGCAGAAAGCTTTGGTATCTTCACCGTTGACCTCAAGGAACAACTGACAAATTGACGAGTTAAAAAGTAAAAATCACGGAAAGATAAACACGCTAACCTGAGTCTTGGAGATTTGCTCGAAGTGATGGCTCATATCAGTGCCTAGAATGATAGTTAAGATCACCTTTCTTGCTTCCCTCCATTGAGCAGCTTCCAAACCTACAAATATATTTGTCGCATCTTTACTAAGAATGTCATAGAGGACGACACAGTGCATGTTCTCAAGAGGAGAGCGATCATTGTGTTGCATGGCTAACTCGTGCTTTGACTTGACAAGAAAGAGATTATTCAATCCAGGATGACCGACATCATGCGCTAAAGCACCAACTAAGACCGCGAAGAATTCCAAACGACTGAAGACAGCGGTAAGACCAGGGATCATCATGAGTCTGTATGCAGTAAAGCACACATCGACACCGTGGGAGTAGTTGTGATAAGTATTGTTAATATAACGACCACCGATTTCACTCAAGAAACTACGGAAATTTTGTTCAGGAACTTTGAATTCCTCTAACAATCCTTGCTTCGCAAAGATATAGTACATGATGTTGCTTAGTTCTTCATTCGAGTATTTCAACACATCGAAATCCCAAGTATTGAGTAACTCGCGGATTTCTGGAGAGACAGAGTCTTCAATTTGTTTCATACGCAACTTATCATTAGCATCATCAGTAATAACGATCTCTGCTTTCGCTTCCTTCGGATTATGAACAGTAGGACCAGAAGTATACGCTTGATTCAACCAGTTTGCGGTATTCTTATCAATATTCTCATCAACACCGATCTCATTTGCGCCAGGCAACACGTGCTTGACAATTCTAGCAAGCTTTTCAACCATCTTCTCTAACATTGCAGTTTCAAGTTCTTCGTCATCATCTTCATCGGAATCGTCACCATCAGCTTTCTCTTTCTTCTTGTCTTCATCCATATTCTCTTCGTATGCTTTCATTGATTTCAACATAACCATTGCACTGTTACGCAATGTGGTCATCATCTTCTCCAATGGACGAACGACAAGATTTTCAACTGCAGAATTGAATGAGCCAGTGAAGACGAAGAGAACTACGATGACAAGAATGATAACAAGAATATTGAACATGGAGTTCATCTGATTATGCACCGTGTCATCAATTTGAATTTTTATTTCGAACTCGGTTTCCCCGGAAGCATCACTACCAGCTTTCGCAATGGCATAAGGATTACCAGAGCTCAGTAAGACAGAGTTCGAGATCGTGTAGTGAGATATGTACTCCATCAAGTTGGTCGAACGCAAAACTTCTCTCGTCTTGTGAGAAAATTCGAAAGCATTCTCGAAGTAAGGTGTCTCAACATAGATGCTCTTCACAATGGGATCCTTCGGCATGTAGAAATGAACCATTTTACGACCAGCATTTTCAATCTCATACCAAGTGGTTGACTCATTCTTGGCAAGCATCTTGAAGTTAGTGATCCAAGCATCGGTACTGTAGTCAGTAATAGTGTAACTCAAAAATGGGACGACAATGACTAGAATCAACACCAAAGCAGCAGTTCTCAAAGAGAGAACACTGGAAAGTTCATCCGATACTTTCTTAATAGCGGACATAGTTGGTTCGAAATCTTCACCAGCATCAAGACCTCTGAAACATGGCAAGAACTTCACAAGACGCATAAAACGCATAATACGAAGCAAACGACCATATCTGGCACCCAATTTGGCAGCTCTGGTTGCACGAACAACAGATCCTTGAGAAGCGATAGTACCGTCAGGAATAAATTCACCGGCAATCCATTCGATATCAAGAATGATCGAAAAGTTACCGAAGAGATCCATCCAAAAGAAGAAGCTACCCAAATAACCTTCCTGGATGAAGATCAATGTAAACATCTCCAAGTTAAAAACAATGAAGATGGCGAGCAAAATGGAGTACAATGCAGGATTCTGAGAATCTGGAGCATTACCCAAAGTGAAACTGTCGGCCAAGAAGAGGGTAAGCATGAGCAGCAAACCCATGAAGATCTGCATGGCAGGCTCATTAAGGAACTTCAACACCTTCTTCTTCCATCTCGCAGTCTGTTTGTTTGGAGCATTGCCTTGTTGCTTCCCTGAATTATCAGTCGTACTTGGATCCACTGCTGCTACGTTTTTGTACTGCACATTGAGAAGTAAAGTCAAATAAGTTGAAAAATTATTCAACCGGCAAAAAATCGAACTCACCATTCCAGACTCAGGCATGACGACCGACGAGGGCATTCACAAATAAGTCCAAGAATATAACAAGCAAAGTGTGTCCAAATGATTAGATTTTTTAAAAATATCTTTCTAAAAAAAGCATAAAAAATCATGCCAGTCTGTGGTGAAACTGATTCTTTTGTGGTGATTGTTAACCGAAATAGATAACCAAGCTAGGGTTTAGGGTTACAAACAAACAAAGCAAAGAATCACGAAATAATAACACAAGATTATTTACTATTTATCATTATATATTTATTTACGCATGCTTCGATCCAATAATATTTGTTCTTGTAGAATATAATCATTCAAAACATTGCGGAACGCATTGATCGATGTTTCTTCTCGTCCTCCCGATGCTCTATAAAATAGATCCTCTGCAACATGAGGGTCCAAATTATAACCGACTCTAGAGAATAATTGCATGATTCTTTCTTTTGATCGAGGTTCACTCATGGCAAGTGGTCCTATGGACATGTCGGCGAATGCTGGTGGAGTAATCAAATCTTGGGCGGGCAAATCATCACCATAATTTTGTGAATCAGCCAATGATCTACTGGCAGGATCTTTGTGTGGAATATCGCTTCTTATACTTGGAACTCCAAATGCTCTATCCTGTTTATTTAAACAACCAATCATTAACAATAAACATATTTGTCACAAGTTGACCGAAGACTTACATTCAGTGTAACGTTGCGGAAACCGGGCGTAATTGATTTGCCTAAATCTCGATCTGGTAAAGTATCAGCAGGTGTATATTTTCCTTTAATTACATCTGATGCAGAGACACCTTTAATGCCTGATGGCTTTCCGTACACCATATCCCGAGGTCTGGAGGCACTGTCTTGACCAAGATTCTTCGTCTGTCCCAATTGATTGCCCATGTTGCGAAAATCTTCAACTTTTTTAATGTTTACCACCGACGCATCATTGGTCAATGGGGATCCCTTTAACACATCACTGATATTCTTGGAAATACCGTTGAGAGCTATCGTATCGCCTTTGCGACCAAATCTGGTCTGTGTTGGATCAATATTCCAATTGTAGTCGCGACGCTTTTGCTCACCAGGAGCATATGAACCATGACTTTTCTTGTATAATTCATCACCATCTGTTTCATCTCCATGACTAGAAGGGAAAATAAGATCTTTTGCAGCTTCGTTGGCTGATACTGTCTTCACTCCAAATGCTTCATGGCCTGCAGAGGAGAGAAAGATAGATTAATAAATGAGCTTGCAAAATGGAGACCCCAATACTAATTACTTACCCACTGTAAATTTTGTTGGAAGTTGAATGTGTCTATCAGGACTGTGTCCCAATGGCTCTCTCTGTGTATGTTTGTATGTACTTTCTGCCTTAATTTTATTCATGCGCTGGAGCTCTGACAAAGTGGGCTGGTGGATGAGGTCAGAAGCAGTTTCTCTTGTATGAATGGCCTCTGATCTACCGTAAATCTTCTCATCCAACTGCATTTGTGGATAATCACCAGACACACCATGATGTTGATAACGCTTTCCGGGCTCCTGATACGCAGATTTTCTATACTTGCGAATGTGTGGGGGTGTTTCTGGTCGTTGTTCAAAGTTGAGGCATTGTCGTGTGAGATCTGACGACATTTTAAAGGTTGGATGCTTGTGTCAATTAAAAATATTACTCTTCGTACAAGGAACCTGTGTGTCAGACAATTACAATTGTTTAATCTTGGAGGATATTGTACTTTTATGTTGCAGTGCACAAAATGTTGTACTTCTATTGTTTGGAATTGTTGTTGGCGTGCCAACGGCAGCAGGTGAAACGGTTTCAAACTGTGCCAAATTTGACATCACAATTTAGTACATTGATTGAATAACCTTCTTATTCTATTTTTTTATTCTCTTCGCGTTCACATCGAAGCAACGATTAACTATAGAATTCAAAATTTGAGTGATCTTCACTCTGAATTGTGTCCATGAGGGGACTCAATGAATATTTATACCGATGGAATACGATAATTTGACGAAGGGAAGGACTGCCCTCACTTCCTCCCACCTGCCCATTTGATAAGGAAACACCATAAAACGTATATCCTTCGTTGTGCAAAATTCTGACACCAATTCACCCAAATCATCCCCATCGCCCACAACAGAAGGATTCCTTCAAGATGTAGATCCGCTGGCTCGCAGACAGTTACTTGCCCTCCACACAGAATTTTCTCTTCAAGCAAATACACAAAGCATGATTTCATATTGGAAATTAATTACATAGTTGTGAAGAAAGAACCAGCTTTTCTTTGTCAGTACCATAAGCACACTGTGTCGGACGATGAAGGTGACAACAAGAATTGTTGTGTAATAAACGATATTCGCTCTAATATCTACGACAATCTTCATTTATTTCAAAAATACTCATGATTCCACGTCGTACATGTGATGTCTTCCGTGATGTACTTGGCTGGATGCCTGATCCTTCCAAGCAGAATAAGCTCACATTTTGAGATCAGTCGGAGGTGATTTGCGCTACAAAGATGGTTTCGAATATCTATTCACCATCGTGAAGAAGTAACTTTTATTGTGTAGTGTAAACAATTATTGCAACCACATTATTGTATGTGCCACTGTTTATGGAATTGACAATACAAGTTTGTCTCACATAAACTGAATTCCGCTCAGTAGCAGTTAATAGCTTTGTTTACCAATGTCATGTGGTGCGTTGTCATTTTGTCTTGTTATGTTTTTATCTACTTTACCACCTGCAGTTACAGAAATCGCACATACTTCATTGCGATAAGTTTCATCGTAGGAGTGACGGGAGGGAACAGCGTAGATCAACAATTTGAAGAATGTCACTGGTTAAATAAAATATTTCTTAGTTTTAATCTCTTCACCCAATGATTTCAATATACTTCTACGAATTACATATACGAAAACACAATATAAAACAATCAACCTACATCAACATTAACCAATTGAATACACTCAACAGCTAAACAATTATAACAGTAACATTCCATCTCATTGACAAGAGCGACAGTGCTCCAACACTACCAGACGACATCAGTATGCAAACGGAAAATACAATCAATTCCAATGAGGAGATAAAAAGACAAATAGTGCCGAACAGCTCAATCATGATTCACCATGGTCAACAAAGTGACCGAGTAACATTCAATAAATGGAACGTCATAAATATTAAGCGATAAAACAGTCACTCAAATGATCCAACAACGACTAAACAAAATATACAACTTTAAAAAATAAAATAATAGCTTTATACATTCACCCGAATGTGGGCGCATCAATGAATGCATCCAATGGATTAATCAATTCCATAGCACAAAATGTGAATGCTAAGAATCCAAACTTAGGATTTCGAAAGGAATTGTCAACTATATTACGAATATTCTTATTTTTAGGTATAAAAAAGTATTTATTCATTGTAAAGGCACTGACTAATTCTACTATTAGCGCAATCGCAATCAATAACGCAGTACTACCAACATCATTGGAACTAGTTTGTTTCAAACCATAGTGAATCCATGGCACATAATCGATCAATAAGAAATAGAATAACATGCTAAATCCACTCGTCAATTCAATAAATACACGAAAACCAAAGTCCAAACAAATGAAATCTAACCAATCTTCATAACCCAATCCATCAATCTTATCCTTTTGTGTGTCTTTCTCTGTCCAAGGCAACATCTCGATGAAAGCTTTTTGTTTCTGATAAAAGTATTGTGATGCACGACATGGATACAATATCCATTCCGATAAAATATGCATTACTTGGAAGAGTAAAAATTCCCACCAAACGACAATTGATTCAAAGAGAACACGATAAAATGTAAAGTAAAACATTAAACCAGCAATTTCTCCTAAAAAGAATAGTGATGAAGTGTTTTCTTTCATACAACCC
>JACCEA010339872.1_pt1 | contig 24830 bp, 20 predicted proteins | sample 7449851 | NCBI WGS metagenome assembly JACCEA01 (sample SAMN15323453, study PRJNA562643) | freshwater metagenome | isolation source: river surface water | place: USA:Blue River Watershed | collected 2017-08-18 | reverse complement strand
GGTTGTTTCCTACGGCTGAATCCTTAGAAGAATTTACGTCTTGGATGAACCGCCCGCGCCCGGCACCTCAAAAGTCGGATGAAAATACAAAGACGAATACTCCCACTCCCCCCATGCAAATGGATCTATCAAATCAGTTGGCAGATGCAGAAGCAGCCTATGCCATGATTGTAAAAAATGCCAAAGAATGGGGTGTGGACACGCAGCGAATTGGCATGATTGGTTTTTCTGCCGGAGCAGGACTGACGATGCATGCGACGCTACATTCTAAAACGATGAAACTCGCTTTCATCGGCCCTATTTATGGAGGAATGGGCCCAGTAACGGTACCAGAGAATGCCCCTCCCATGTTTAATGTGATTGCCTCGGATGATTTTCTATTTAACTCACAATTTGGCGTGATAGATTCTTGGTTTAAGGCTAAGCGGCCGGTTGAATTTCATTTATACCAAAATGGCGGACATGGATTTGGTTTAGGGAATCCCAATAGAACGAGTAACCGTTGGTTTGACGCGTTCATCCATTGGCTAGATGTCAATAAATTTCTGGTGGCGAGTAGCGTTCAATAAGGATTTAACTAGTTTGTCTTCATCGAAAAAGCCTTTCAATTGAAAGGCTTTTTCGGTTTAAATCTTAAAAACCAAGTGATTCATTTTGTAGATGGCTCGGTGACCAAAAACCTTATTGATAAAATTGAATAGTTTGGCATCTTTCCCTGCTATATATCTTAGTTTACATTTCCCATCCGTTGCAGCCTCATAAATAACTTCTGAAACAACATGAACGGGCGAGGCATACTTATCCATGAGCGAGAACGAAGCCAATATTTTATTGACAATATGTTGATACCCCGTTAATGTTTCATCCTGATTAAAATCAAAAGACCGACCAGCAAAATCCGTTGCAATCGTACCGGGTTCAATAATTTTAACCCTTACACCGATTTGCTCCATTTCATATTGCAATGATTCCGAAATACCCTCCACAGCAAATTTAGTTCCGTGGTATAATGATCCTAACGGAAATGTCACTTTCCCTCCCATGGAAGAAACGTTCATGATTAGCCCTTTATTAGATTCACGAAAATGGGGGAGAATGGCTCTTGTAACATCCAATAAACCGATAACATTCGTATTGAATTGACGTAAAACCTTTTCACGAGGAAATGATTCCAAGGGACCAAAAGCCCCATAGCCTGCATTGTTTAGTAAAACATCTATTCCGCCAAACGTTTGAATTCCACTCGCAATGGCTTGATCGATGGAATCTAAATCCAACACATCCAATTTCGTTACCAAAACATTTTCCAATTGAGTTAACTCGGTTTCCATATCCGGATTTCTCATCGTAGCTATGACATTCCATCCTTTTTTCTGGAAGAATTTTGCGGTCTCTTTTCCTATACCACTACTTGCGCCCGTGATTAAAATTGTTTGTCTCATCGTTATACTAGTTGATTACCACACAAAATTACCCTGGATAATTTAAACCTACAACATTAGAGTATAGTCTATGGTTGACATTTATTTTTCAACCCCGTATATTTGCTGTATGTTAATAAACGAACTTTCAAAGAAAACAGGAATTTCAACGCATACCATTCGCTTCTATGAGAAGTCGGGGTTAATTGAAGGCAAACAAGACGAAAACGTTAAATCGAATAATTACTTCCATTATGACGATTTGACAATTGATAAACTAGCCTTCATCCATGCGGCAAAATCGGTTGGATTTACGATCAAGGAGATCGGTCAAATCATCAATGCGTGGTATAATCGAAAATATACCAAGACCCAAATACTAGAACTACTCGATGACAAATTGATTTCTTTAGAGCAAAAGATGAAAGAGATTAAGGAGATGAAAAAACAGCTAATCAAGTATAGGGACGACGTGGAAAAAGATAGGTGTTAGCAATATTCAAATGCTCTTAATGAGAAAATAATGGCCAACCGTCTGCTGACAGTTGGCTTTTTGCTGTCCTTTTCGACGAAAGATGCCAAATAATACGATGATTGAGTGGGTGACTATTCGGAATTGAAGGATTGAACGGCAGAAAATTTTTCAATAACTGACAATTTGGATGTGAAAAACGGCTACTTATACCGTTTTAGAGATTAGGAAAAATAGCATTATCTTCAACCAATATATAGAAATGTAGGATGACTCAAGATAAAAAGTATCGATTTTCCTTTCGTGATTGTATTATAAGAGTTCCCATATTCTTTATAATACAGTTGGTCTTTGTATTTCAAGGTTTTGCCCAAGCAAATAACGCGATCACAAAACATGATGTCGTATTCAAAAGCGAAGGATCTAATCTTGCCGGGACAATATATAGCCCCCAAAATGCCTATGCCGCTGTTGTAATTGTACATGGTTCGGGCCAAGAAAGGAGAATGACTGAATTGGCTGAGTTGCTAGCAAATAATGGCATTGCTGTGCTAAGCTATGATAAACGTGGGGTTGGAAAATCTGGGGGTGTTTATGCTGGCCCAGAAGTTGGGACAAACAATGTTGATTCTGTTAATATCAATTTATTAGCCAAAGATGCCGGTGCTGCATTGAATAAAATGAAACAATATACGAAGGGTATACCTATCGGACTTTTAGGTTTCAGTCAAGCAGGATGGATCATTCCAATTGCTGCTAAAAACAAGCTATTCGTTGATTTTATGGTTTTATTTAGTTGCCCGACAATCACCACCCTGGAACAATTAAGATTTCAATTTTATACCAATGGGAATACAAATTTTTGGCTAAACCATACGGACGAAGATGTTCGATACCACATTAAAAACGATTCAGATCGTTATCAATTTATCAGTACAGACCCAAAAGTTGCCTTAAGAAATATATCGGTACCATCACTTTGGCTCTTTGGAGAAAAGGACATTCAGATTCCTGTCAAATTATGTATTGAGCAAATCAATACGCTTAAAACACAAGGCAAACCATTCGAATATGTTTTATTCTCAAACTTAGGACATAATACAGCATTCGCTGATGACCAAACTCCTGTAGCATTAGCAATCAATTGGATCAAGGCTAAAACTATAAAAATTAAACCAGGCTCCTCCCCAAAAACAGGAGGGTTTTAAAACAAAAAAAGTCATCATTGCTGATGACTTTCTTGTTTGCCCCCTTACTAGTTGGAATGTTGCAGCCAAAATTATCGGAGATAATCAATAATCACGTTTTATATGCATTAATGTTTGGAATGCGTCTTCATATCCATTTGGTTTTGAAAACAATGTAAAGCACAGGCGACTCCTTTTAATGATTTGTGAACATTTCCGATAACTACCCCTTTGGAATCTTTAATATTACACGTTTCATTGTCGAAATCTACGATGGTAAAAATGATATTATCTTTTTCATCAAAATAGGTTTTCCCATCTTTCCCCATTTTCCCCATCATCTTCCCATTGGCGTCCTTTAAAACTCCATTCGCCCCAATAAAGCCCAGTTTTTTGCCCTTCGAATCACGAATAATTTTATCTTTTGATACAGTACCGGTCTTTACTCCGTCGAAGTAAATATCTCCCTTGGCATTTAATATCAAGTGACCTTTGCTGTCTTTGACCTGTTGTGCCAAAGCTGAAAACGTACATAACAATGCGAATACAATCGACAAAATAACGGATGACTTTTTCATGATTAGTAGATTTTAAAATGTTAAAATCAAATATAGATATATAATAGTAGCAGAATTAAGTTAAACAGATGAAATTCATCACGTTTTAGTTAAATATTATTTGTGGAGGGTATTATGTGCTGCTCCCCATGGTATAATCAACCAAAAAAATGATGAAAAATCACTACCCTAACTTCTTGGCTCGAAGCACAAAAATCGATGAATTATGAACAAAAAAAGTCACCATTTCTGATGACTTTCTTGTTTGCTCCCTCTCCTGGGCTCGAACCAGGGACCCCATGATTAACAGATTTTTAAGAGTAATAATGTGATATGTTACCATACAGGGTTTAAACACTGATTTGGTCGAAATCAACTACAATATAATTTGAAATGTCCGACATTGTCCACCTTTGACTGACATTCTTGGCGTGATTTTTGGCAATAATTAAATCATTATATTCTTATTAAACTCTGACTAATTTCATTAATGGTTCAAAAGAATACAATGCAGAACGTCTGCCTGACGCTTCATTAACAATCCTTAACAATCCTTTCTCCTGTAGTACTCTTGTAAATCTTGCTGCAGTGGGAGCAGGTATCCCGCTCTTAGTTGTAAATTTACTGTTTAAAAAAACAGGATACGTAAAGATATAATCTAAAGCTATTACACTCCATTTCGAAGAAAGTAACGCTGAAAACGTTGTTTTCATCTGATTATATAGATCATTTATTTTTTCAACAACCTTTGAATTTGCAACTGCCTGTTCCTCTATTGCTTTTAAAAAGAATTCACACCACTCATTCCAATTATTAGATAGTGATACATTTCTCATCAAATCAATATATTCATCTTTATGTTCCTCAAAGTAAGCACTTATGTAAAAATGTGGGTGTGAAATCAATAAAGAATTCCACATATATAATGTGATAAGCATCCTTCCAATCCTTCCATTACCATCTTCAAATGGGTGTAATGCTTCAAATTCTACATGCATTAATGCAATTTTTATAATTGCAGGAAAACCACTTTCATCCATAAAGTGAAATAACTTTTCCAAACCCTCAGGTAACATTTCAGGGCTTATCGGTGTAAATAAGATCTTCTGCTTTATCTTATCGGCTAAATAATTCTGCTCTTTCTTAAATGAACCGGGCGACTTTTCTGCACCTCTACCAAATGATAGTAATTGTTGATGTATTGTTCTAATTAAATGACTTGAAATTGGATATCCTTTTTCAATTGAACTTTGAGCCGTTTGAAGTGCTCTTCTATATAAAACAGTTTCAAGTACCTCTGAACGAAAATGTTTTGCTGAATTTTCCTCACTTTCACTTTCAGCCTCAAACATTAATATTTCATCCATTGTACTTATTGTACCTTCCATTCTCGACGAAATTACAGCTTCTTGATTTCTCAAAGGAGCAAGCAATAATTCGCTATTATGCATGCTTTTTAACATTTGGTCATACCTGGCCAATGCATCTGTAGCTCTCAATAATTGAGTCAGTAACCTATTATAGTCTAGTTGTAATGGGGGAAACTGATTATAATGATAATTAACTGCGTCTGCTAGGTTCATACTTTTTTTATTGCGAATATATCAAAAAAAATAACGCTACGCCATTTGTTTGTCATTTTTATGGTTTTTTGATGAACAAATGCGCTAGGCTTAAATCTATTTACAAGTAAACAACTTGTTTGTCGTTTTTACCATTTTTTGACAAACAAACACGCTAGACCTAAATTTATTTACAAGTAAACCACTTGTTTGTCTTTAATATCGTTTTTCAAACAACAAACCAATTAAAATTGAAAAAAACCTTTGAATGCTTAAATGGCTATTTACAACTCTTGGCACATTCTTGTGCACAAACCGAAAATATCAGATATAATCCTAATTGAAAAGGGTCTAAAAATCACCAAACCCTCTACTGGGCTTGAATCACAAAAATCGATGAATAGATGTAATAAAGGGTGGTTTAAAACAAAAAAAGTCACCATTTCTGATGACTTTCTTGTTTGCTCCCCTTTTCGACGAAAGATGCAAAATAATGCGATGATTGAGTATGTGACCATTAAAAAATTGACGGGTTAATCATTTTGTTCTTTGTTCAAATGTTTACTCTTTCCAATCCATCCCAAATGCGTGTGGTCAAAACTATCAAAGTACTTTAATCCATAACCAGCCACTCTATCAAAAGTTGAATGGGCAAGAAAGATTAGGGCTACTTTCATTATTGAGTCCTCTTTTACATAATATCCAATTAGAAAAAGTAACACCAATACGCCCTGATGGTGAAATGTATTATAAGCAATTGCTCCTAATTTTTTGGTTACAAGAAACAAAGCAAATGACACATCCGGAACAAAAAATAGTACAATATATAATCCCCAAGTGCCTGGATATAAATGAAAATACGCACCTGTAAATAATAAGAAAAGTCCTACTGATTCAAGTTTAAGTATGTTTTTCATAAGTATAATTTAATAGACAAAATTATACTTTGAATACTCACTTCTACTTGACAAATATCAAGAAGTTGGTGCCATACTCTTTTTCCTAAGTCTGCTTAATGTTTCAGGAGCCATCCCGAGCATTGATGCCAAGTATTGAAGTGGAACAACATTAAATAATTCCTTATTGAATTCAAAAAGTTGATTGTAACGCTCTTCAGCAGACATTGAAAGATGCTGAAGCACTCTTTCTTCTAAAATTGAAAAGCATTTGGTAATGAACATCTTTTCTAACTCCAGCCACTTTGGAATAACTTGACCAATATTTTGATAATCAACGAAATCAATAATATAAAGTTCACAATCAGTCAAAGCTTGGATATTCCAACGTGCGGACTGACCAAACACAAAACTTCCTAAATCAACAACGAAATATCCTTTTGAAGTTATCCACTTAGTTATTTCTTTCCCTTCGATTTCCACAAATTCTCTAAGCATTCCACTTTGAACAAATGCCAGTTTATTAGCACTCATTCCTATTTTAAGAAAATAATCTCCCTTTTTTAATTGAACGGGCTTAAAGAATGTAACTATTTGAGAAACATCATTTTGTTGAACACCAAAGAAGGTGTGAATATAATTTTCTAGTTCTGTCATTTGAAGACAAAATTATGACTTAATTCGAGAAAGATGCAAATAGCCTAACTCACTGATGGACAAAGAAAAAGCCATCTGTCAGTGACGGATGGCTTGTCTAGTTTTGCTCCCTCTCTTGTCACGATTTGCAACCATAATACGATGATTAAACTTGCTGTTATCTTAGATTACCTTTTTCGACAAAAAATAAATGAGAAAATAAATCCATCTGAAAGGACTTGTCATTTGGACGAGTTAGACATTTGAAATAAATGGAGAATGCTGGATATACGTTTCGGTAGCCAATTGATCTATTAGAAAAAATGCCAAATCCGTCGCGTTTATTCTGGCCCCGGGACAATCCTCTAAACTTATAATGACTTCGCCTTTTAAATCCGTTTGTTCAATTAAAGGCAGTCTTACCAAAGTCCAATCAATATCACTTTTTGACAAAATATCATGCTCTAACTGTTTGTTGGCTGTAGAAACGGGATAATTTTTTCTCATCCAATCTGTAGCAAAAAGGGTATTAGGTCCTTTTTTATCAAACAGAGAATCAACATTTAATCCTGTCGTTACAATATAACGTCGGATACCTTGTTCTTTCATCGCTTGAATAATATGAGTGGTTGCTAGACTAAAAATAGTGGGTTCACTTGCCGGTATACCCATACCCAATGTACTAATTACAGCTTGACAGCCATCAATTAAAGACCTGACACAATTAAGGTTAGTTACATCGCCTACAATAACGTCAACTAAAGGGGTATTTATCTGGAATCTCTCAGGGTCTCTTACCAATATCTTGAGTTGAAATCCTTGTTCAATTAGCTCATTAACAAGATATTTTCCTGACTTTCCCGTACCGCCGATAACAGCGATTTTGACTTTATTTTTCATTTTCTTCTTTATAAAATTTGAACATAAAAATTATGTCCGTCTAATACCCAATAGGCATCAAACGAACCAACAAAAGCGAATGCGGCTTTTGTATATGAAGGATCAATATTTTATAAAGAGATTTTAATGACACTAATATACTAAAATAAACATTGGGTAACCGTTTATTTTAGTATTCGAAAACGATATAAACAAAAAAGTCACCATTGCTGATGACTTTCCTGTTTGCTCCCCTTTTCGACGAAATATGCAAAATAATACGATGATTGAGCTTGCCAGAATCAGAAAATTAAAGGGTTAGTTTTTTCAAAATTTCTTTGCTGTTTTCATCACTCGGGTCAAGTTCTACGGATTTCCTATAATTTTTAATTGCATTCTGTTTGTCATTTAATTTCAAATAATAATCACCCCAACGACTATAAACTATAGAAGAATTTGGGTGCTGGTCAAGAGCAATATCTAAAATAGTTTTAACAGCTTCTAAATCCAAAGTCTTTTTATTCATTAAGTCATAGGCCAAATAGGTAATTTGGTATTCATTCATTTTCATCGCTGCATAAGCCTTTTTAGCCTCTACATAGTTCTTCAACTTCAAATATTCACTCGGAGAGAATTCATCATCTCTCATTTTAAGCATGGGCTTTTCTTGATATACGTTTTGTAACGAGACGACTTCCCCATTTTCGTTAAAATTAAAGCCCGCTTTGATATTATAGTCTGTAAAAACGATGGTGTCTTTAGAAATTGGAAAGCAATAAATATTGTTTCCCTCATTTATATTTTCAACAAGATAATCATTCTCTTTGCGTAAATAAAGAACCTCGTCAGCTCCCATTCTATACCTACCAGCCAATTTATTTAGTGCTTGATCTCCTAATTTCAAAGGTTTGATTTCTTCCGGCAAAAAGTTATTCCAATTATAAACCTTTGCAACAGCTCGTCTAATTTCTTTACCTAAACCATTCACATCATCACCAGAATTTAGCATAATAACTACACCATTTCCTCCTGTTACACTTGCAATACCATATGCCAAAAATCCTGCATTCACCCCTGTAAACTCAAAATAAACTCCATTTGGATTTTTGTTATCCGTTCTTTGAATTAAAAAAGGACCTATACCGATGTTTTCTTTATATGTTCCATCAGAAACAATCTTTTGAGGAGTAAGCATTTGCTTTGTCATTGATTGTCCCAAAATTTTACCCTTGCCCAAATACGATTTCTGAACATCTATAAAGATTTTTGCGAGATCTGTTGGAGTAGTATAAAGTCCTGCAGCAGCTTGTTGTGGATACACATAAGGCATCCCTTTAAACCAAGACGCATTGGAATAGGCCCAAGCGCTTTGTTTCTTATATTTGGAGGGCAAAGGTTGCTCAAAAGTAGAATTGGCCATTCCAAGTTTATCAAAAAGAACCCTTTGAGTAAGAATTTCAAAACTCTTTTTTGAAACATCCATTAACGCCATTTGGGCAATCATACTGCCTCCTCCCGAATAACGAAACGATTTATTCGGTTCACTATTTACAACCACACCACGCGTCCCAGCTATTTTTGCACCACTTAAAATTTCAATAATATTGGGTAAGGGTTCATTGGGGGTGAATCCAAAATAGGACGTTTGGGAAGTTCCACCTGAATGGCTGAGTAACATACTTAAAGTTATTGGTGTCTTTTTCGTGAACTCATTTTCTGCCATTTTCCAAGAAGTTAGATAGTTGTTAATCGGCTTATCTAATTCCAATTGTCCATTCTCAACCATCTTTAATGCAGTTATTGCCATTAAAAACTTGCTAATTGAACCGGCCGAAAACATTGTTTCATTGGTAACTGGTATTTTTTGAAGGGTATCGGCTAATCCATACCCTTTGGCCCAATCTATTTTATAATCTTTGATCACCGCAATACTTACACCAGGAACACCATAGTATTTCATTCTATCCAAGAGATTCCATCCTTTAAAGTCTTTGACTGGGACAAAAGGAATTAAGTTGTTTTCAACTTGTTTAATTTTAACATGAACAGAATTTGATTGAGCTCTAGTATCTAACGCTAAGAGAACACAAAAAAGTAATAGACATTTTTTCATTAGGTAAAGTTAGGTATAGAAATTCCCTACTTTATCCTTTCCTAATAAATATAACCCTCTACTGACCTTGAACCACAAAATTCAAAACTAAAACCTCCATATGATTCTATAGACCACATTTATCCTAATCCTAATGATTTAGGATTGTAAATCCACGAAAAATGTGGTATAAAAAATGAAAAAGTTGCAATCACAAAAAATCCACCTTCAGAGACAATTAAGATAGTTTTTAAACAAAAAAAGAGGTCGTAATTGACCTCTTTTCTGTTTGCTCCCTCTCCTGGGCTCGAACCAGGGACCCCATGATTAACAGTCATGTGCTCTAACCAACTGAGCTAAGAAGGAATTTTGTTCCTATTGGGACTGCAAAAATAGGGGTCTAAATCATTAAATGCAAGATAGACCCCCGTTTTTTTTCAAATTTATTTCTTTTCCGACTTTTTAGCCTCCTTTTTCTTGACTACTTCGCCGTCCTTCAACTTCTTCGCCACCGTCGCATAAGGCCCCGAAATGATCTCCTGACCCTCCTTCAAGCCCGAAATAATTTCAATATTCTCAAAGTCCGAAATACCCGTCTTCACTACGACCTGTTTCGCCTTGCCTTTCTCCTCCACAAAGACCACTTCTTTCGTGCTCTCCTTGCGCTTCTTCGCCGCATTGGCATCTTCCTGCGTCGTCACCGCCGCTCCATCTTCCGACTTCGCTTCGCCTTCCTTCGCCTCTGATTCAGCTCCTAATTCCCTTGTTGTCACCGCAGATAATGGCGCCGTTAAGATGTTCTCCTTCGTATTTGTCAAAATCTCCACAGAGGCCGTCATGCCCGGCTTTAAGGGATACGACAATTTCCCCTGAATCAAATCCGCATACGAACTGCGCAAGACACGAATCTTTACCTCAAATTCAGTGACCGCATCGGTTGTCACCGACTGTGCCGTTCCCGATGAATTCGCCGAACTCGCTACCTCATACACCACACCCTTAAACTTGCGCTCCGATGACGAAAATGCATCCACATCAATCAATACCGTATCTCCCAAACTCACCCGCGTAATGTCATTCTCATTCACATTGACACGCACCTCCATGTTGTTCAAATTCGCAATTCGCAACATCTCCGTTCCCGCCATCTGCGAAGTTCCTACCACACGCTCACCCAATTCCACATTCAATTTCGAAATAATCCCACTCTGCGGCGCATAAATCGTCGTCTTCGTTAAATTGGTCTTCGCCTCTTTAAATGCCGCCTCCGCAGATTTTACGTTAAAATTCGCCGCCTTAACATTCGCTTTGGCCGCTTCCAGGTCTTGTTTGGCAACTAAATAGGCCGACTGGAACTGATCGAAATCCGAGTCCGAAATAACCTTGTCATTATGTAAACGATTGTTCCGGTCAAAGTCAATTTTCGCCTTGCTTAAACGCGCTTCACTCTGCGCTAAAACGGCCTTGCTCTGCTCCGAACTCGCCTTCATCGCATTCACCTGCGCCTCCGCACGTGCCAATAATGATACATAATTGTCGGGGCGAATCTTCAATAATTCCTGACCAGCAACCACCGAATCTCCCTCAGCTACTTTCAAGGAAACGATCTCTCCAGACACATCGGGTGAAACCTTCACCTCAACTTCCGGTTGAATCTTTCCGGATGCCGAAACCTTCTCAACAATCGTCGCCTTCATCACTTTGGCATATTCCACCTCCGTAGGCTCCGCCTTCCCGATCCACTCCATCTTCTTCGCCAAGGCCAATCCCCCAAAAATCAATACCACCACTCCAGCGATGATAATCCACGTTTTTTTGTTATTCATATTGTTAATTGTTAGTCCGTTTTCAGTCGACAGTCGTCAGTATGTTTAATTTTATGTTCTTTTATTATCCCGGGTCTTTTGTTTAGGCCCCTAGATTAAATCCTAGGGTTATAAAATACCCTCTAAGCCTAGAGAGTTAACATGGGAACACCATAATTCTTAACTCTTAATTCTTCCCTCTTAATTAAAATGTCAAACTCTTTCCCTGGTAGTAATCCAAAATCTTCGTCCGAAATACAAAATCATATTTCACTTGTATCAATGCCAAACGCGCCTTGTCCAAATTCGTCTTCTGTAAATTATAGCTCACAAAATCGATCGTTCCCGCATTAAAACGGCTTTCGGACGCCCGGAAACTTTCTTCCAAAGCCGAAACTTGTTGGGACGACGCCTCATACTTATTCGCCGCATTCAACATATTCACATAAGCCTGCTCAATGTTTTGACGCAAGGTCAAACGCGCACGATCCGCCTCAATTTCCGCATTTTCCTTCTGTAATCCCGCCTGCATCACCCGCGTACGATTCGCATATTTGGCAAAAATGGGGATGTTTAAATTCAAGGACAAGACCTTATTTTGCGTATTGTTCAACTGATCAAAATACCCCACCGTCGTTCCTTCGCCAAATTTCGGCTGAACCGTGGATACGGGATAGGACGTTCCGCCAATGGCTACCGTTCCTAAATTGACGGTTTGGGTTCCCAATAATTCCACCGACTTCAAGGCGTTCGATTGATTTGCCGACCAGCTTCCGCTCATCGATAGGGTAGGCAAGCGCAATGCCTTCGCAACATCGACGCTTTTTGACGCTCCTTGTACCCGAAAATCCGCCGCACGAACCAAAGGTTGAATCTCCAAGGCTTTGGCATAAATCGCATCAACTGATAAATCATAAGCCTTCGATGATGGAACAGGAACCTGAATCCGCTGCAAATCAAATGCCCGAATCGTTGAGTCGTTTAGTAATTGCTGCAAAGTCAGTTTGTTGATGTCCAAGGAACTTTGAAAGGACACGACATTCGACTCCTCATTGGCCAACTGCGCCTTCAGGTCCAACACATTGGATACCGGCAAGGTCCCCGCAGTCACTAATTTCTGCGTCCGATCAATCTGTAATTTGGTGATTTCAGTCTGCGCTTTGGCAATCGATAATTGGTCCTCCGCATTTAAAATAGACAAATAGGAGAGGACAACTTGCAAGGCAATGTTCTCGCGCATCGACTGTAAATCCTGTTGCGTTGCCTTTAGCGCAAATTCGTTTTGCAATACCGCATTACGCAATTGCCCCCCATTAAAAAGGACCAAATTCGCATTCAAACCCACGTTATTGTAATTAATATTCCGCGAATCATAGCCGTTCGTATAGGGGTTAATCGACCGACCAAAACTCGCCGCCTGATTAATATTTCCTCCCAAAGAAGGCAATTGATTGTATTTTGATTGTTGGTATGTCAACTCCGCATTTTTTAGATTCACCTCATAAGACTTGACCGTCAAATTATGCTGAAGTGCGATGTCCACCGCCTGGCTTAAACTCAAATGCACTAATGAGGCATTGCCCTGAATGGCCGTTTGCGCATGTGCCCCCCAGGACATTCCTGTCAACAAGGCAAGCGAAAGATATTTTTTAATAGACATAGACGTCGATAGAATTAGTTCACAATAATACACAAATGCGTTTTGTGCAAGTTTGATTTTTGGATAAACGGCAAGAGTCGCTGATAAAATCCGCGATTACTGCACAACAGGAAACCTGCGCTTCGCATCCGCTCGCGAAAACGCATTAAAATGCCACCACTCAAATTCGATGCGCATGAAGCCCGCCGACTGCATGGCATTCCTTAAAATCAAGCGATTCTGATACGCTTTTTGACTCAATATTCCCGCTGCCAGCATCGCCTTTTCCTTGGAAGGATAGGCCAAATCACCAAAAAAATCATATTTCGTACCCATATCCAGCGGCTTTCCTTGCGCATCCGCAACAGTCAAATCCAATGCCGAACCATAATTATGAATGGAATGCTGCTTAGGATCCGCTACGTATTTTTGGCGCTCCGCAGGCGGGTACTGTGTCAAGCTATTCCATAAAATCCGTTGAATCGCGAGGGGACGAGCGGCATCGTAAACCAACAAATGATAACCCGGATGAGTCGTTTCAAGGGCCGCCTGGGCTTTTATCAGCATCTGTAAAACCGGTTTTTGGACATAAGCATGTCGCAAACAACCATAGACATCTTTTCCCATGAAATTATCTGACGTCCCATATTTCAATTCAACCCATATGCCCGGTGCATTTGAACTTACCTCAACCAAGCCTTGCTTTTCCATGGCAAGCTCAAACGAACAAGTTGTTTTTTGCGAATAAGCAACAAAGGAGAATAGGAGGAGAACAATCGTGCGCATAATAATCAGAGATTTTGCCTAAATTTAACCAAATTTCTTCGACCCTATGGCATTAAATTGGATTTGGTTTTTATTCTTCGGTGTGGCATTTGTGGTCGCGATCATACAATATTTATTCTTCGGGAATGCCGAAATATTCAAAATCCTCGTCGATGGCATGTTCGATTCCGCCGAGTTAGCTGTGATGAAAATCGCATTGCCACTTGCTGGCGTTATGACCTTTTTTATGGGCATACTACAAGTAGGGGAGAAGGCAGGTGCGATTCAGTTTTTGGCCAAACGCATCGGTCCGTTTTTCTCTCGTTTATTTCCCGAAATCCCCAAAGATCACCCTGTTCATGGCCAAATGATCATGAACTTTTCGGCCAATTTATTAGGCTTAGATAATGCGGCAACGCCTTTTGGACTAAAGGCCATGCAGAGTTTGCAGGAAGTAAATCCGGTCAAAGAAACCGCATCGAATTCACAAATCATGTTCTTGGTCTTGCACTCCGCCGGCCCAGTCTTGATACCCTTGAGCATCATGGCTCAACGGGCCATTTATGGCGCACAAGATGCCTCAGACATTTTCATTCCTTGCCTCATGGCAACTTATGCGACAACAATTACCGGGTTAATTATCGTTTCGATTAAGCAAAAAATCAACTTGTTGGAACCCGTACTTTTCGCCTGGTTGGCCGGCCTTACTGCCTTATTAGGCGGCGTCTTGTGTTACTTCAGTTCCCTGCCCAAAGAGTCTATCGAATTGCAATCCAAAGTCATTTCAAACGGAATACTATTCTTGTTAATCTTCTCCTTTATCGCGGCAGCTATGCGCAAGAAGATCGACATTTTTGGAACCTTCGTTGAGGGTGCCAAGGGCGGATTTGAAACTTCTGTTAAAATCATTCCCTACCTCGTAGGCATGTTAGTGGCCATCTCCTGTTTGCGCAACTCTGGCGTCTTAGGCTACATCGTGGACGGGATTAAATACATTGTGGACTTGTCGGGCATCGACAACCGCTGGGTAGATGCCATGCCAACGGCCTTATTGCATCCCGTTAGTGGGAGTGGGTCTCGTGCCATGATGATTGATACGATGAAGACCTTTGGTTCAGATTCGTTCGTGGGACGATTGTCTTGTGTATTCCAAGGTTCTGCTGAAACGGTTTTGTATGTGGTGGCCTTGTATTTTGGTTCGGTCCAAGTGCGTAACATTCGCTATACCTTGTGGGCGGGATTAATTGCAGACTTCGTCGGCATCGCAACGGCAATATGGGTCAGCTATTTGTTCTTTGGCTAATTCAAAGGCAAAACCAAAGAAACATTTCCTCCGATGACATCCGGTTTCCAAAGACCTTTGTCGGCACCCACAGCTGCTTTCAACTGCGCATCATAGCCCATAAGTTGCACGGGACGCTGCCATTGTAAGCCAATTGAATATTGTTTTTTTACGGGAATATATTCTTCATCAAACCAGCCAAAGGCATTCGACATGGAGCCGCGAAACAACAAAGCATTTTCGCCGATTTTGGCCTCAATGCCAATATAAAAGGACTCTACGCGATTATTGTCATAGGAAGTCAAATTGGTATTGGTTAGATCCGTTTCGGAATCTAAGGTCATCATGGGTGTACCTATTCCTTTTCCAGCATAGGTCCATCCTTCCCGATAGACAGAATTGTTGAAATAATTGTCAAGTCCCCGATTAACATCAGAATCAATGAAAACAGACCCACCCTGAGAAGCGGTATTTAGGTATTCCAAAACCACTTTGGTAAGGCCTTGTTCAGCCTTTCGGGTAAATGACATTCCATGCAGGCCGTCTGTTATATTATTGCCGTGGTATAGCGATCCGTCCTCATATATGCTTTGGCGATAGAAAAAGATTTTGGCTTTTTTCCAATCGATTTCCATGCCCACATCCACAGAACCGAGGTGATTACCTAATCGGTTCCAGCCATCATTTATGCCATAAGTTGCTGTATCTCCGCCAACGACATTCATACTTTGGCCCGTAATCATGTAGAAATACTCTTTCAGTCCACTGGCAATTTTTCCATTTTTACCCGAAAAATTTCCCGGGTCAGCATACTTCAGTGTTCCTCCCCATTGTACCTGGTGATTAAATCCTCCATAGAATTTGAACAACCAATTCGGCTTGCCTAGTCGGCCGTAAAACGATTTTTGATGCAAATAGAAATCGGCCACATCGCTGCGTTGATTACCGAACCAGCCATGGGCATAATTCCCTTTGAAACCCACAATCCCTTGGACAAATTTAGGTGCCCAATAATCTTGGACGAAAAGATTAATCATGGGCATTGGTAGGGCATTTCCCGACCAGATATAAGATCCCGAACTAAGGGTAGAGTCAACCAGGCCTTGGATTTGTTTCTTCCGACCTGCTTGTAATTCAAAAATGCCAAACTTACCTTTTACATAGGCCTCTTGCAGCAAGACATCCGCTTTTGTTTCGGTCAAATTGACCAAGGCGCGAACGCCATACCCCCAGCTTGTCCTTTGATTCACCTGGACGAAATCGCTGAAAGAAACTGCCGCAGTACCATAACTTTCTTTAGTTGGAACAGCTCCATATTGATTCGCACGCAGCCAAAATGGGGTATAGGTCCCGTTTGTTACACCCGCGCCTAACTCCAGACTTGGTTCCTTTTTATCCTGTGCCCAAGCACAATAAGCCATCAAACTAAAAAGTAAAATCGCGCAAAGACGCATGTAATAGGGTTTAGGTGCGCAAAATACGAAAAATTAGTAAGAATGAAGCATGTAGAGACGCGAAGGCCTCCTAATAACCCTAGGCTTCAGCCTAGGGGGGATCCCCAGACTAAAGTCTAGGACTATAAACGGGTTTAGACTTGCGACTATTGACTACTCTCCACCCTTGCCACTAATTCAAAACCTAAGGAATCAATCCGCAAACGGACCTCGTGCCGGTTTTTAATCCCCATCACCTCCGCTTTTTGGCCTTTCAGGGCACCAGCATCAATGGTAATGAAATCACCTACTTGCAAAGTATTCCCAAAGACCTCCACCGCCGCATGTTGCGATAAAAATAATTGTATTGCCAGAATTTCATCGTCTTGAATGACGGCTGGCTTATGTAACCAATAAACAAAATTAACTACCCCTAAGGTCCTACGAACCGTTGCGCTTTGTTTTTCTAAATCAATATTGACAAAAACATAGGAGCGAAAAAGGGGCTCTTCGGTGACTTTGCGTCGGTCCGACCACTGTTTTTCGCGCTTATTTACGGGACAATAGGCTTCTATTCCAGCCTCTTTCAATCGCAAGGCTACTTTTTTCTCCGTGCGAGATTTTGTGTAAACCGCATACCAGGCCATACTACAATCGAGCGTCTACGATGGATTTGTCTAATACCGATTTGATATCAAAAAGCACCCCATCTTTGGCTTTTAATTCGCCATAGGCAAGATCCAAAAATTCGCGGTGTGCAACAGTCAATACAATGGCATCATACGCTTGACCCAATTCTGAAACTAGGTTAATTCCGTGTTCATGTGCAACCTCTTTGACATTTGCCCATGGATCATACACATCTACCTCCATGCCAAAATCAACTAATTCCTTGTAGATATCTACAACCCGAGAATTTCGTATATCAGGACAGTTTTCTTTGAAGGTAATGCCTAGCATCAAGGTTTTGGCACCCCCAATTTTCTTGCCCTTTTGAATAAGCAATTTTACCAGTTTATTGGCTACAAAAATCCCCATGTTATCATTCACCCGTCGGCCAGATAAAATAACCTGCGGATAATAGCCCAAACTCTCCGATTTATGCAATAAATAGTACGGATCCACACCAATACAGTGTCCGCCCACCAAACCGGGCTTAAAATTCAAGAAGTTCCATTTGGTACCAGCAGCTTCAAGGACCTCTGTCGTATCAATGCCCATCCGATCAAAGATCAACGAAAGTTCATTTACAAAGGAAATATTCACATCGCGTTGCGCATTTTCAATCGCCTTGCTCGCCTCAGCAACCTTCAACGAAGAAGCCTTGTGCGTTCCTGCGACGATAATTGAACGATATAATTGATCAACCCATTCCGCAATTTCTGGTGTGGACCCCGAGGTAACTTTTTTAATTTTCGTTAAGGTATTTACCTTGTCGCCTGGATTAATCCGCTCCGGCGAATAGCCACAGAAAAAGTCTTGATTAAATACCAGGCCCGAATGTTTTTCGAGTACCGGAACACAATCCTCCTCTGTGCAACCCGGATAAACGGTCGACTCATAAATCACAACATCGCCCTTCTTTAATGCTTTCCCAATCATTTCAGAAGCCTTCAACAAAGGACTCAAGTCAGGCTTTTTAAAATGATCGATGGGCGTAGGAACCGTGACAATAAAGGTATTACAGGTAGCTAAATCAGCTACCAGAGAAGAAAACCGTAAATTTTTCGATTCGGCTAATTGGGCTGCACTCACCTCTTGGGTACGATCGACGCCCGATTGCAATTCGGCAATGCGAGAGACATCAATATCAAATCCCAGGGTTGGATAAAGCTTACCAAATTCCACAGCAAGTGGGAATCCTACATAGCCCAAACCTATAATGGCAATGGATGGATTCATCTTATTTGGTAAATAATTGTACATCCGAAGCCATCATGTCTTTCACCAAAGCCGGCAAATCATATTGCAATTTCCAACCTAATTTTTCTTTCGCTTTTGTAGGATCACCGATCAACAACTCTACCTCTGTTGGACGGAAATAGCGTGGATCCACAGCAACAACTTCCTTCCCTATTTCTACTTGATATAAAGGATTATTGCACGCCTTGATTTTAGCTATTTCATTTGCCCCTTCTCCCGTAAATTCGACCTCTATCCCCACCTCACTAAATGCCATCCGAATAAAATCACGAACCGTTGTCGTAATTCCCGTAGCAATCACAAAATCTTCCGGTTTTTCTTGTTGTAAAATCAACCACATCGCCTCAACATAATCTTTGGCATGGCCCCAATCACGCTTCGCATCCAAGTTTCCCAAGTACAATTTGTCTTGTTGGCCCATCGCAATCTGTGCCACACCCCGCGTAATTTTACGCGTTACAAATGTTTCCCCGCGTAAAGGCGACTCATGATTAAATAATATCCCGTTGACAGCAAACATATCGTAAGCCTCTCGGTAATTCACCGTTATCCAATAGCCATATAATTTGGCAACCGCATAGGGAGAACGCGGATAAAAGGGCGTCTTTTCTGATTGCGGCACTTCCTGTACCAAGCCATATAATTCAGACGTAGATGCCTGATAAATCTTCGTTTTTTTCGTCAAACCCAATAATCGAACAGCCTCTAAAATACGCAAGGTTCCGATTCCGTCAACCTGAGCGGTATATTCGGGCTCGTCGAAAGAAACTTTGACATGCGACATCGCACCCAAATTGTATATTTCGTCTGGCTGAACATCCTGAATGATGCGAATGATATTAGTTGAATCACTTAAATCTCCGTAATGCAAATGGAAATTGGATGCATCAACATGCGGATCTTCATATAAATGGTCTATTCGCTGTGTGTTTATTAAGGAACTTCTGCGCTTAATTCCATGAACGACATAATTCTTGCTCAACAACAATTCTGCCAAATAGGCTCCATCCTGACCCGTAATACCCGTAATTAAGGCAACTTTTTTATCCTGTGACATACATCCAATTTAATGACTCCTCGCGGAAATTTTTCAAACCTCAAAATTACGAAAATTTAAGAGAGCACTCAATTTAATTCGTTAAAACACATATTTTATTCATACAATGCCAAAATGGACTTTTCATGTTTAGCATAAATAGCCTTTCTTTTCAACTTCAATGTGGGCGTAATTTCACCATCCTGAACGGTAAACAAACGAGGCAATAAAACGATTTTTTTTACCTGCTCATATTTCGCTACCGAAGCCATCGTGGACAAGACCTCCTCATCTAATTTCCGAATAACATCTTTGTTTTTAATTAATTCCTCCGGATTTCCTGCAGGGATTCCATGTTGTTTACACCACACACCCAATGCTGTAAACTCAGGAATAATGAGTGCTGAAGGAAATTTTTGGCCTTCGCCTACGACCATACATTGCTCAATAAACGCCGATTCCTTCAATTTATTTTCGACCAATTGTGGTGCCACATATTTCCCGCCCGAAGTTTTAAATATTTCCTTTTTACGATCCGTAATCTTCAAATATTTTCCTTCAACCATTTCGCCAATGTCTCCCGTATGGAACCAACCCTCCTTGTCAACAGCCTCAGCGGTCGCTTCTGGATTCTTGTAATAACCGACCATCACCGAATCACCACGGACACAGATTTCCCCATCTTCAGCAATTTTCAGCTCGATTGTATCGACTAAAGTACCCACACAACCGATTCTAAAATCGGGTGGATTAACTTTCGAAACGGAAATCACCGGAGATGTTTCTGTCAAACCATAACCTTCACTTACTGGAACCCCTGCTGCCCAGAATACACGAGATAAACGAGGCTGTAAAGCTGCTGAACCGGATGCAATCAGACGCACGTTTCCACCCAAAGCCTCACGCCATTTACTAAAAATCAATTTCCGATAAACGGCAAGTTTTATAGAATCAATTAAACCCAATTTAACCATTGGATCATATTGTAAACCAAATTCAATCGCACCAAAAAAGAGTTTACGCTTAATGCCCGTTAATTCATTCCCTTTGGCCAATATTTTATCATACACTTTCTCTAATAAACGGGGAACGGATGCGAACATCGACGGCTTTACTTCTTTGATATTATCCGCGATGGTATCCATGCTCTCCGCATAATAGACTGAAACACCATAGGACATGTACATGTAAATATCTGTCCGCTCATAAATATGACACAAGGGTAAAAAACTCAATGCCCGATCACTTGCATGTAAATCAAAAAACTTTCCACGAATCAAGGATTTGACATTAGAAACAATATTATGATGTGTTAACATCACCCCTTTCGGTCGGCCTGTCGTACCCGACGTATAAATCAAGGTCAACAAATCACTTGGTTTCACAGCATCCTTCAAAACTTGTAATGGGGTTCTATCTTGCCCAAAACCCACATCTTTCACATCCGTCCACATGTCAGCACCCGATACGGGATCAAACGTAAAAATCTTCTTGATCTTGCGATTGCCTTTGGAGGCTTCTTTTGCTTTTAGATACAATTCTTCTCCTTCAACAAACACATACTTTACCTCTGCATTCTCAAAAATATATGCATAATCTTCTACGGTAATCGTTGGGTACATGGGTACAGAAACAGCACCTATTAATTGAATAGCAAAATCAACAAAATTCCACTCTGGTCGATTTCCCGAAATGATAGCAATTTTATCACCCGGCTTAATTTTCAATGCCAAAAGTCCCAAAGCAACATCTTGAATTGTTTCCAATGTTTCTTCAGAACTATATTTTCGCCATTCACCATTCCGTTTTAGGCAAAATAAATCTGATTTATGCTGCTGCTGATAAATCGGCAATAAATCAAATACACGAGTGAAATTGTTCAAGTCAATCATGGCATTTTTTGTAGTTTATGAATTTCAAAGGTAACAAAACAGCCACTCGATTTGCACTATTGAACGATTTTTTTGTACACAATGGTCCTTTGTCCACAAGTTATCCACAATCAAGGAGCCTTAATTATGCTATTTTATCTATTTATAAATATTTAATAGGACAAAAAATCAATATAACACCAAAACGGGTATACCCCGCCAGCGGCATTTCGTTTATCCACATACATAAATTAAAAAAAGAAAAACTTTTTAAAATCTTTTCTTTGTTTCTCTTTGTTGTTCTATGTGGATATGTGGATAAGTCTAAATTTGATTTGTAATGACCTAGTAATCAATTTACTATAGAATTTATTTAGCATTCTAATTTGTGGATAAAAAGCCTTGACAGCGTGGATAAGTGTGTACTTATACACATTTTCCATAGGCTCATTAAATTTATCCACATTCACCCACAGTAATTGTGGATAAAATGGGGGTTTATTGGATACTTATCAACACATCGCTGATTTGAAAATTAGCCTTTAATTTTATCTTGTTTGGAAAAAAATAGATGCTTTCGGGTTTTTGTTTAGTTTTAAAGTTGCCTAAATCCCATATTCCATTCCCATTGCGATCCTCTATTGCACGTAATTCGTATATGCCGGGTTCCACGTGTGGAAAATTGAATGTGTTTAAACCGATTTGTTGGTAAGCGATTTCCTTTGTATCCGATTTAATTAATTGAAATAGATGATTTCCTTTAGGTGAATTTATTCGCCCTGAAATACTTCCATAATTTTCTAAATCTTGAAATTCAAAAGCTTGTGTAAAGATTTGAGATGAATCTTTCTCCACACTGACAAAAGCATGCTTTGCAAATTTCAATTCAAATTTAGTACGTAATGGTAAATAGCTTTTTTGAATACTTAATTCATTAACAAATTTATTCCAACGAAAGGCTTCGTCTGGGAGCTGAATTTCTTCGTCTGGTCCCGTTACAAATGATATAGCCTTGGTATTCACCCTTGCAATAGGCTTCTGAAATTTGATTACGATGGAGTCCTCCGGGCTTAATAAATGATTGCTAGCTGGAATTACTTCCATTCGCAAGGCCGCCGTAGTAGGCTTTTCCTTTTTGTTTGCTTCGCGAAACTTTAATTTTAGTAACAAAGTCGTCTTGCGATTCAATGAATCTGTTATGTTTGCTGTAATACGTACGGTATCTTGATGTTCCACGTTTCCTACATAGAAACGCAGGTTTCGATAAGATTCAATTTGATATGCCAATGTTTTTGGGTCAATGTCGATGTCCTTCACCCCTCTAGACAATTCATACAAAACCGTTTTAGCGGTACTCGTTGTCTTGCTAATTTTTAAGGGATCTTGGTTTTGTAATGCAATATTAAAATCTTGAAATTGGTTCGAATTTAAGTCAATGTAGTTTTGTGTGATAAAATCGACGGACTCTTTATTCGAATTATAGATGAGGTTATTGTTAATATCAGCAAAGGCAGCCATGTAATATTTACCTGCCGCAATGTTTTCAATTTGGTAATTTCCAGAGGTATCCGTTTTCGTAAAGTAATAGGGTTTGGCAAGATCGATACGCAAGGTGTCGATGTATGGGTATAGGCCAACTAATACCGATTCTACTTTTTTGTTTGTTTCTAATTGTTTGACATGTCCGCTGATTTGTAAGGAATCTATGTCAGTGCCAGTGCTGAAAACGAGTTTAATGTTTTTGCCAATGTTGCGTTCCGACATGTCTTCTATTGCATTCCTAAAATTGAATGTATAGGTTGTATTGGCTTTTAATGTCGAATCCAATAATAAAGTTAAGCCCGTAGGTCTGATGCGCGTTTCATAGGTCCCTACATTGGGCGTTATCAGTAATTCTTGATTCAAATTTCTGATATTGACATACTCGTTGAAATTAAGTTCGATTTTTTTCCCAATGTAGTTTTTGCTTTTGTTTAAGGGAATGCTAATAATCATTTTGGGCGCCAAGGTGTCTTTTTTGCCACCAGGAGGACTTGCGGTCTGTGCACACCGCTGGAACACGACCAAAGCCATGAAAAAAAGAAGTGAGGCGAATGTGAGTTTTTGCAAGAATTTAGGCATGTTCAAAAATATAGATATTGCTCGAATAATTTCCTGTTTTGAAATAGGCAAGCAAATTAGACCAAAGGCCAATGAAAAATGAAGTGATCAATTTCTTGTTCCCTGTCTTGTATTCGTGGCTTAATAAGGCAATATAAAAGCTATCGAAAATTTGTCCGCGCTGTTTAGCTAATTTGAATCCGTGTTTTTTGGCCACAAATTGAATCGTTTCCGGATTGAAATGGTAGATGTGTCGTGGAACGTCATAGGCCGCCCAAAATTCCTTGAAATAACCGGCATCAAAAGATTTTGAATTGGGTAATGCAAGTAGCAGTTTTCCTTTTGGGCTTACTCGTTTTTTAAAGAATTCAAAATAAGCTTCTAGTTCATATACATGTTCCAGCACATGCCACAAACTGATGAGTTCAAATTCGGGTTCTATGGGAATCGCTTTCAAATTTGGATAGATGCTTTGCAGTGTTAATGCTGCTGCCCGATTTGCCGTTTCTGGATCTAATTCCATTCCAAATGTATTCCACCCCCTTTGCTTACATGCATGTAAAAAGTGGCCGTTGCCACAACCGATATCCAACAGGTTTTTAGTTCCTTGCTGGTAACCTTGAATCAAATTTGTTTTTTGTTTCAAGGTAATATTTCGAACGGCGTGGTAAAGTTTATTGATGAACCCTTTTTGCGTGTTGCTGTGCGAGATATAATTCTCCGACTTATAAAAATAGCCAGCTTGTTCTGCCTCAGGCCGCGGGTTCGTAAACAATAAATCACAGGCAAAACATTGTACGATGTCAAAGGTATTCTGAGATACGGTATAATCTTTGGCCTTCAAAACCCGCTTCATTTTTTGTCCTCCACATGCTGGACAGCTTTTCAAAGTTTCCATATTAACGACCCATGAATAATAGTAAAATAGACACGTCTGCTGCTGACACGCCGGAAATACGACTTGCTTGTCCGATTGTTTGAGGACGAATCGACTTCAGTTTGATTCGTGATTCCGTCGACAAGGTTTTAATCTTATCATAATCAAAGTTTGCTGGAATGGCCAAATCCTCCATGCTCTTCATTTTGTTCACCATCAAGCGCTCTTTCTCGATATAGCTTTCATATTTCACAATAATTTCCACTTGTTCTAGAACATCCTGTGAATAGGAAGATTTAATACTTTGTCCAATTTCGTGTTGAAGAATTTGCTCAAAACTCAAGTCGGAGCGCTTTAGCAAATTAATCAACGGAGCCCCTTCCTTCAGAATTGCCGT
>JACCEA010204658.1_pt1 | contig 24876 bp, 20 predicted proteins | sample 7449851 | NCBI WGS metagenome assembly JACCEA01 (sample SAMN15323453, study PRJNA562643) | freshwater metagenome | isolation source: river surface water | place: USA:Blue River Watershed | collected 2017-08-18 | reverse complement strand
TTCACAGGAGCGGGGCGCAGTGTCAGATAGACTTTCTCGCCGGTGTGCAGGCCAACGCCGGTCGCTCTGATCACGTTTTTCAAGGTTCTTTGTTTAAGCATAGGTGTCGTCATTCCCGTTTTTTTAAATGTGATGCCTGCGTGTCTTGCCGCTCCAGCGCAGGCCGGATGATAGCAAAGATCATGTCATAACCCAACTCTTCACCGGATGCCTCCGGGCTTTCCCCGGAGTTCTGGAGACTCAAAGAATCTCCGGAAATCCCCGGTCCATCCATTCAGTCGTACTGTCAGTCGAACTGTCAGTCGAACTACGGCACCGACCGATCCAACCTTGCTTGAAACTTGACACTGCCTTCTGATCAATCCGCCTGACGGCGCAGGAAAGCGGGAATATCCAGGTAGTCCATATCGGCATCAGACCCCACCGCTCTGGCGAGACCAGTCTGCGGCATCGTATGTGCAGACGCTGGACGAGTTCTCATCGTCACCGGGCGATCCAGCTGACGATAGTCCGTCACCACAGCCTTGGGCGCCGGGACTGTCTCCACCATCTTGATTGGTGCAGCAGTAACTGCAGCACGTAGACCGAGACCGGTCGCCACGACAGTGACGCGAATTTCATCACCCATGTCCGGATCGATCACAGTTCCAACCACGACCGTCGCATCATCGGACGCAAACTCTTCGATGGTGTCACCGACCTCAGTGAACTCACCCAGGGACAGGTTCTCACCTGCGGTAATGTTCACGAGAATTCCGCGCGCGCCGTGCAGATTGACATCTTCGAGAAGCGGACTGCGGATTGCGGCTTCAGCGGCTTCACGCGCACGCCCAACGCCGGAGGCATATCCAGTCCCCATCATCGCCATGCCCATCTCGGACATCACTGTACGTACGTCGGCAAAGTCGACGTTGATCATGCCAGGACGCATGATCAGATCGGCGATACCTTTCACCGCGCCGAGCAACACATCGTTGGCCGCTTTGAACGCATCCAGGAGTGATGCATCCTTGCCCAGCACAGACAACAGTTTTTCATTCGGGATGGTGATCAGGGAATCCACATGCTCGGACAACGCGCGAATGCCTTCTTCGGCGACCTTAGCGCGCTTCTTGCCTTCGAAGGGGAACGGCTTGGTGACCACAGCCACGGTCAGAATGCCCAACTCCCTGGCCACTTCGGCGAAGATCGGCGCCGCACCAGTTCCGGTACCTCCTCCCATACCTGCTGTGATGAAAACCATGTCAGCACCGGCAAGGATTTCTGCAATCTCGTCACGATCTTCGAGCGCCGCCTGACGACCGATCTCTGGGTTGGCACCTGCTCCCAGTCCCTTGGTCACGCAACTGCCCATCTGCAGGAGAGTCTTGGCGCGCAGATTGTTCAAAGCCTGCGCATCTGTATTGGCGCCGACGAATTCAACGCCTTCGATATGGCTGGCAATCATGTGACGCACCGCGTTGCCGCCGCCACCGCCCACACCAATCACTTTGATCACTGCGCTCTGCGGAATACTATCGACTAATTCAAACATACGGCCTCCTGGTTTTTTTTAAATTTTGAAAACACTTCCTGCGGTTTATGACTTGCAATCCAATCCATCAATTCGAAGCGGTCAAAGATTTTTCTTTAGCCAGCCGCTGATACGTTCCATCAAACCAACTCGGGGTTCCTTGACCGGAGCCTGATACTCCTTGTCCTGTTGCTGCTTCAATCCGTAGAGAAGCAAACCAACCCCTGTTGAATAAATCGGATTCCTGACGATGTCCGACAAACCGTTCACGTTCTGCGGAAAACCAATCCGCACCGGTGTGTGAAAAATCTCCTCTGCCAGCTCCACCACACCTTCCATCTTGCTCGTGCCACCTGTCAGTACAATGCCGGCGGCCAGCATGTTGTCGTAACCACTGCGCTGCAGTTCGGCACGGATCAACGTGAATAATTCGTCGTAACGTGGCTCCACCACTTCGGCCAAAGCTTGTCGTGATAATTCACGAGGGGGCCGGTCGCCCACACTGGGAACTTGAATGGTTTCTCCAGCACTCGCAAGCTGAGTTAAAGCACAGGCGTATTTTATCTTAATTTCATCTGCATTTTCAGTAGGAGTTCGCAAAGCCATAGCAATATCGTTAGTAACTTGATCACCAGCGATAGGAATTACCCCGGTATGACGGATTGCACCCTCGGTGAACACGGCAATATCGGACGTGCCGCCACCAATGTCGACGAGACACACGCCCAACTCTTTTTCGTCTTCAGTGAGCACGGCGTAACTTGACGCGAGTTGTTCAAGAATGATCTCTTCCGTGACCAGTCCGCAGCGCTTGATGCATTTCTCGATGTTCTGCACGGCGTTGATTGCGCAGGTCACCAGATGCACCTTGGCTTCGAGTCGCACGCCGGACATTCCCAGCGGTTCCTTCACCCCCTCCTGAGCATCGATGATGTATTCCTGTGGCAAAATGTGCAGCACCTTCTGATCCGCGGGTATCGCCACCGCCTGCGCCGCATCGATGACGCGATCGATGTCGGCACGTGTTACTTCCCCATCACGAATAGCGACGATGCCGTGAGAGTTCATACTGCGAATATGACTGCCGGCAATGCCCGCGTAGACGGAGTGAATCTGACACCCCGCCATCAGCTCCGCCTCTTCGATCGCGCGTTGAATCGACTCCACCGTCGATTCAATGTTGACCACGGTGCCTTTCTTCAGTCCGCGTGAACGGTGGCTGCCAATTCCAACGATATCGAGACTGCCATCGGCCTTGATATCTCCCACAATGGCGACGACTTTCGAGGTGCCGATATCCAGACCAACAATCAGATTTCCGCGTGTTGAATCGCTCATTACCCGCGCGCTCCCCGTGATGTGATAACTCCAACCGAGTCAACGGCACTCAAGATTTTTTCCTTGCAGTTCCCGACCAAACTGCTGTTCGTGTTGATGCAATTCATTTAGAGACTATCCCGACTGGCATATCTGTCTTTTTCCTGATTGAGATTCCATTGTTGTAACGCAGATCAAACGCCTCGATCTGATCGAGCTGACTGTAGAGGTGGCGGTCGTAGAGGCTGACAAAGCGCTGCATTCTTTCGACAACTTCGTTGCGACCGATCATGACTTCGGCACCGTTGTGCAGCCGCAGACTCCAGCTGCCACGTTCGTTCAAACTCAGCTCACGGATGCGCAATCCCGATGAGAACAGCATCTGGCTGAAAGTCTGATACTGCTCCATCACACGACGCTGTTGCCCTTGCGGACCATTGAGCAGGGGCAGCGCCAGATCATCCTCCATCGTATACGGCTCGAAAGTCTCTCCGAACTGATTCAGCAGAGCACCGTCACCCCACCGGGCAATCGCAATTTCCTCGGTAATGGCCACGGACAGAGTGTCCGGCCAGATGCGGGAGATAGTGACCTTCTCGACCCAAGGATCGGCCTCCAGAGCGGTCTTGATGGCCTGCACATCCAAGGCGAAAAATCCAACGCTCAGATGATTGGCCAGCACCTCGCGCACATTCTGTTCATCCACTCTTTGCAGAGGGTTTGCCATCAACACTGTCTGCACAGGTTTGTTCACCAGAGCGCGGATCTCGGCAGCGTACTGACTCAGCAACAGCAGCAGACTCAGCGCGAGAAGAACGAGCAGGAGTCCCGTCCTGCTTTTCTCGGGGGCCTTCTCGACTTTCTGCGTCTCATTTCTGCGCAGCGGCACAGCACCGCGTGGGACCTCACGCATGCCGCCTCGTGCGGAAAATGAGTTGCTGTCAAATGTCGTTTTCATTGTGTCGTTTCACTCAATGTATCGATAAGAACCTGCAGAAGCAGTTCTGCGAAGCTCAGGCCTCGCGCACGCGCAGCCATCGGCACCAGACTGTGATCGGTCATGCCTGGGACAGTATTGACTTCCAGCAGCCAGAAGCGTCCTGCACCATCGCGCATCACGTCCACTCGCCCCCAGCCCTTGCAGCCAATCGCAGTGAAGGCGCGCCAGCTCAGATCGGCCAATTCCGCTGACTCGGAAGAACCAAGCGGCGCTGGGCACAGATACTGGGTGTCATTGGCGATATATTTGGCGTCGTAGTCATAGAACTTGTGTGTGGTGCGCAGTTCGATTGCGGGCAACACTTCTGTGCCAAGAATCGAAACGGAAAACTCGGATCCCGAAATATACTGCTCGGCCATCACTACTGAGTCATAGGCCGCTGCCTTCGCGTAGGCCTCCTGCAACTCTCCAGCCGAGCTGACGATGGACATACCGATGCTGGAGCCCTCGCGAACCGGCTTCACCACCGCCGTACCCAGCGCTGCAATGATGGCCGCCCAATCGCTGTCGGCCGCTAGCATTTGAAAGGCGGGTGTTGAGAGTCCGAGACTCATCCAGACACGCTTGGTCAGCACTTTATCCATGGACAGGGCAGAGGCCTGCACACCACTGCCGGTATAGGGAATCTTCATGAATTCCAGCAACCCTTGCAGCGTGCCGTCTTCACCACCACGGCCATGCAGCACATTGAACACACGGTTTACGCCCTGTCTCTGCAACTGTCCGATCAAGTCGTTTGCCGCGTCTACGCCAACCGCATCCACACCGGTTTCCAGCAATGCCGACAGCACGGCCCTGCCACTCTTGAGGGACACTTCGCGCTCGGCAGAATTGCCACCCATTACCACGGCGACGCGTCCGAGTTTCTCAATTGCTGTCTGCTTTCCGTTCATTGCCTGCATTCACTCTTTCACTCTATTGATGACGATAATCGCGATCCGATCAGAGAATCAGTCCCTGCTCACTCAACTGCTTTGCCAGTAATCCGACACTGCCCGCGCCCTGTGTGATGACGATATCGCCATCGCGCAGTATCTCTGTCAGCACCTTGCGGATATCCTCTTCGTCCTGCACGAACACCGGATCGATCTTGCCGCGCGCGCGAATGCTGCGGCAAAGACTGCGCGAATCGGCGCCAGGAATGGGGTCCTCTCCCGCGGAATACACTTCGAGCATCAACAGCACGTCCACATCGGACAGGACTTTGACGAAATCCTCGTAAAGATCCTTTGTTCTGGTGTAACGATGCGGTTGATAGATCATGACGAGGCGCGCCTGCGGCCACCCGCCCCGGAGAGCGGCCACTGTCGCGGCGACTTCACGGGGATGATGTCCGTAATCATCCAACAGCATCGCAGTCCCTTCGCGCAGCGGGAAAGTTCCCTGAATTTCGAAGCGGCGACCGACACCCTGGAATTTCTGCAGGCCCGCACAGATGTGCTCGTCGCTGATGCCTTCATCACTGGCAATGGCCACAGCAGCGGTCGCATTCAAAGCGTTGTGGCGACCGGGAATGCTGAGCTTCACCTTAAGGTTGCCGGTGCGCTCGGGACGCGCGATCTCGAATTCGGTGCATTGCTTGTTCTGCTGCAGATTAAGAATCTGATAGTCAGCGCTATCCGCGAAGCCATAGGTCAACTTCGGGCGGGACACCAGCGGCAGAATTTCTTCCACAATCGGGTCATCGGTACACAACACAGCCAGACCATAGAACGGCAGATTGTGAAGAAATTCGATGAACGATTTCTTGAGTTTATTGAAGTCGCCCTCGTAAGTGCTCATGTGATCGGCGTCGATATTCGTGACTACCGCGACCATCGGCTGCAGATGCAGGAAGGAGGCGTCGCTTTCGTCGGCCTCGGCCACCAGATAGCGACTCTCGCCCAGGCGGGCGTTGGCTCCGGCACTGTTGAGCAGACCACCAATCACAAAAGTAGGATCGAGACCTGCCTCGGCAAATATCGAAGCCACCAGACTCGTGGTCGTGGTTTTGCCGTGAGTTCCGGCAATGGCGATGGCGTGACGATAGCGCATCAGTTCAGCCAGCATCTCTGCACGCGCGATGATGGGCTTGCCCAGTTCACGAGCGGCACTGAGTTCGGGATTGTCCGGCTTCACCGCACTGGAATACACCACCACATCAGCAGCCTCGATGTTGCTGGCGCTATGTCCGATGTAAACAGTAGCACCCAGGCCAACCAATCTTGCAGTGACAGCTGACCCTTTGAGATCGGAGCCAGTAATGCGGTAGCCTTGGTTCAACAGCACTTCGGCGATGCCGCACATCCCCGCGCCACCGATACCAACGAAATGAATGGTCTTGATGCGGCGCATCTCGGGGACAAAGTGTAGTCGGGCTTTCTGTCGTTGATTCGTCATCTCATCACTTGCCTTTGCAGGCCTCCATGCACTCCAGTGCAACCAGGTCACACGCCTCGGGACGTGCCAGGGCACGCGCAGCACCAGCCATGGAGCGCAGCAGATTCCTGTCATTCATGAAAGTATTCAGTTGTGCGGCGAGCAACTCCGCGGTCAGTGTGCTCTGCGGCAGCAACAGTGCGGCGCCCGCATCGCTGAGCCAGTGGGCATTGCGGGTCTGGTGATCATCGACCGCATGAGGAAACGGGATCAGCATGGAGGGCAAGCCTGCCGCAGCAATTTCACTGACAGTCAATGCACCGGCACGACAGATCACCAGATCAGCCCATGCGTAGGCGGCAGCCATGTCGTGGATATAGGCATCAACGCGGCACGTCTCATTGATGCCGATGTCAACGTCGGCATAGAGACTGCGTGTCTCGTCCAGATTGTTGCGTCCGGTCTGGTGCCAAATGTGTGGTCGACTGCCTGAGCTCAGAAGCTGCAACGCGGCGGGAATCAGTCGATTGATAGCGACGGCACCGAGACTGCCACCGACAATCAGCACACGCAGAGGCACACCGGCATCAGGCAATTTTTCCGCTGACGCTGTCAGTGCGACAATTTCGGCACGCACTGGATTGCCGGTGCAGATCACTTTCGGTGCCGCTTGAAAGGTGCCCGGAAAGGCCTCCATTACACGACTCGCAATGCGTGCCAGCAGCTTGTTACTGAAACCGGCAATCGCGTTCTGTTCGTGAATCAACAACTGTCGACCAGTCAGTCTGGCGGCAACTCCGCCGGGGCCAGTCACATAACCGCCCATGCCGAGTACGCAGCACGGCTTGACTTCGCGCAACACGCGCAGCGATTGCCACACGGAAGAAGCAATCATGAACGGTGCCTGCAAAGCGCTCTTCAGCCCCTTGCCACGCAACCCTTTGACGTCGATAAAATGCAGCGGGATATCGGAATCGCGCAGCACCTCTACTTCCAGACCGCGCGTTGTACCGAGCCACTCCGTGCGATAGCCGCGGGCATGCAGATTGCGCGCTATGCTCAGGGCCGGATAGATGTGACCTCCGGTACCTGCAGCCATGATCAACACCGTGCCGATGGCATTTGCAGAGGCGATGTTGGCGGTACTGCTCATCGCGCACCTCGCTTGCCGCTGCCTGCTATCGTCTGGACAGATGCCTTCAACGTGCTCTGCGCGTATTCGTAATCAATACGCACCAGCACCGCCACCATGAAGCCACTGATCAGCAGACTGTTGCCACCGTAGCTTAGGAATGGCAGCGTCAAACCTTTGGTCGGAAGCAACCCGATATTCACACCGACATTGATGAGTGTCTGGCAGGCAAACAACATTGCAATGCCATAGGCCAGATAGGCAGGAAAGAGGTTGCCGGCAAGCTCGACGCGCTTGCCAATCTTGAAAGCCTGAGCGACCAGTGCGATGAACAGCCCTACGACCACGCTGACACCGACAAAACCAAATTCCTCCGCAACGATGGCAAGCACGAAGTCTGTGTGGGCCTCGGGCAGGAAGTGGAGTTTCTGAATACTGTTCCCCAGCCCTTCTCCGAACCAGCCACCGCGACCAAAGGCGATCAACGCCTGAGTCAACTGATAACCTTCTCCATAGACATATTCGGCGGCCCAGGGGTTGAGGAACGACGAGAAACGGTCCAGCACATAGGGCTTCATGATGGCGAGAGCGACCACCGCCGAGACGCACAACATCAACACCAGCGCGAAACGATGCAGCTTGGCGCCGGCCAGAAAAATCATGCTGAAGGTCGTTCCGATCAGTATGACCATCGCCCCATGATCCGGCTCAAAGTGCAGCAGCACGATGGCACCAGCCAGTATCACCATCGGCTTGATGAAGCCTGCCCAGGTTTCTACGACGGAGAAACGATGACGCTCCAGGTAAGCGGCGAGATAAACAACGATGAATATTTTCGCCAGCTCGGAGGGCTGCAGATTGTAGAATCCAAGATCGATCCAGCGTGCGCTGCCATTGACGACGCGTCCCACGCCCGGGACCAGCACCAGTGCCAGCAATGCAAAAGAGATCAACAGCAGAGGCAGACTGATGGAATACCACGCGCGTACTGGGATGGTCAGCGTGACCACCACGATGACCGCAGTCAATACCGAGAAAAACAACTGCCGTTTGAAATAGAAGAACGGGTCGTTGTACTGCCCATTGGCAATCTCGATGGATGCAGACGTCATCATCAGCAGTCCGATGGTCATCAGCAGGAACATCACGACCAGTAATGTGTTGGGCTGACCAGGAGACTGCATGCGATTTTGCAACAGTTCCAGCGTACTGATCTTTGATACTTTCACTGAGGAGGATTGCATGGTCATTGCAACGCCTCCACTGCTTCAATGAATACTCGACCACGATGGGTGAAATCGGAAAACATATCGAAGCTCGCACAGGCTGGCGACAACAGTACCGCGTCACCCGCCGTTGCCCGGCGCGCCGATATGGCAACCGCTTCCTGCAACGTGGTGGCGAACACCATCTCGGTCGCGCCTTTCAATGCGGCGGCGATGTTTCCCGCATCACGGCCGATCAGCACCAGCAACTTCACGAATCTGGCAACATGAGAGGCCATGCCGGAAAAATCTGCTTCCTTGTCAACGCCCCCGGCAATCAGGACGAGTTTCCCCGCGACCAGTTCGCCAAGACTCTCGATCGCCACCAGCGACGCACCGACGTTGGTGCCTTTGGAATCATTGTAGAAGTCCACGCCACGCAAGTTGCGAACCCACTGGCAACGGTGCGGCAGACCAGGAAAGCTCCTCAGGGTTGCCAGCATGCTCTGACGCGGCAGACCAATCGCCTCGCCGAGAGCGAGCGCGGCCAAGGCATTGGAGACATTGTGCTTGCCCGCTATTTTCAATTCCTTCACCGCCAGCAGCCTTTCGCTGCCGCAGGCTAGAAAATCCTGTCCGTCCGCTCGCACAATTCCCCAGTTGCCGACAACGGGAACATCCAGACCGTAACTGTGAACAATGGCGGAAGTCGTTGGTGGCAGTGCACTCGCGAGGTCATCACGATTGGCAACAATCTGACGACACCCAAGAAATATGCGCTGTTTGGCCGCGAGATAATCCTGCATGGTCGTGTAGCGATCCATGTGGTCTTCACTCAGGTTCAGTATTACAGCGACTTCGGCGCAGAGATCGTGCGTCGTTTCGAGTTGGAAGCTGGAGAGTTCCAGAACATACAGATCACTGCCGCCATTGCGTAGCAGATCGAGTGCAGGCGCGGCACCGGCACCATCAAGATTGCCGCCGACCCCCACTTTGATACCCGCAGCTTTCGCCATCTCGCCGACCAGTGTGACTACGGTACTCTTGCCGTTGGAACCAGTGACAGCCACTATCGGCTTGTTGGCGACTCGGCTGAAGAGATCGATGTCGCCACAGACGCGCACCCCTGCATCCATGGCCGCCTTGATTGCCGGCGTCTGCAGACTGATGCCGGGACTGACGATCAACTCGCGGGCCTGCATGAACATCGCTTCGGGAAATCCTCCCAGTTCGAGAACCGTATCGGGAAACTCTGCGCGAAACTCGGCCAGCCCGGGTGGATTCAGACGGCTGTCAGCGACAGCGAATTTTTCTCCGAGCGAGCGCAGGTAGCGAGCACAGGACAAACCTGTTTTCCCCAGCCCTGCTATCACTCGAATCTTCTCTGCCACCTGATATCCCGCCCTTGTCATACATCTGTCTCTACGATCTGCCCGCCGAACGATCTGCCTGCTGAACTTCGAATCGCTACCGTCAACGCAATTTCAGTGTCGCCAATCCGAAAAGCACCAGCATCACTGTGATAATCCAGAACCGCACAATCACCCGCGGCTCCGGCCAACCCTTCAGCTCATAGTGGTGATGCAGCGGAGCCATGCGGAAGATTCGCTTGCCACGCAACTTGAATGATCCCACCTGAAGAATGACTGACACGGTCTCCATGACGAAGATTCCGCCCATGATGAAGAGCACGATTTCGTGTCGGGCGATGACCGCAACCACACCAAGTGCCGCGCCCAGCGCCAGAGCTCCCACGTCACCCATGAAGACCTGGGCGGGATACGTGTTGAACCACAGAAAGCCCAGGCCCGCACCTACCAGTGTTCCGCAGAAAATCACCAGCTCACCTGCACCAGATACATAAGGAATACGCAGATACTCGGAAAATTCGACGTGGCCTGCGAGGTAGGCAATCAGTCCGAGGGCACCGCCGACCATCACGGTGGGCATGATGGCCAAACCATCAAGACCATCAGTGAGGTTAACGGCGTTGCTGCTGCCGACAATTACAAAGTAAGTAATGACGACATAAAGGAAGCCTACGTTCAGTGAGACGTCCTTGAAGAACGGGATGATGTAATGGGTTTCAGCTGGACCGATGGCGCTATAGTAAAGAAACAGTGCCGCGCCAAATCCGATCACCGATTGCCAGAAGTACTTCCAGCGCGCCACCAGTCCCTTCGGATTCTTCTCGATCACCTTGCGGTAGTCGTCCACCCAACCCACTGCGCCAAAAAGCAGTGTGACGATCAGCGTCGTCCACACATAGTGATTGTTAAGGTCAGACCACAATAGTGTACTGATTGCCACGCTGACGAGAATGAGAGCTCCGCCCATCGTCGGCGTGCCCGCCTTGCTGAAATGGCTCTTTGGACCGTCGTCTCTGACTACCTGCCCGATCTGCAGACGATTGAGCCTGCGTATCATCCACGGACCTATCAGCAACGAGATAAGCAGCGCAGTCAAAATACTGAAAATACCGCGCACGGTAATGTATTGGAGTACCGCAAATCCGCTGTCGAACTGTGTCAGATAATTAGCAAGCCAAACCAGCATTATGAGGACTCTCCACTTTTCAATTGTTCGACGACCTTGTCCATCGCGGCGCTGCGCGAACCTTTTACCAGGGCGATGATTCCGGGCCGGAACACGGTAAGTGCCTGCTCGATCAGCTCTTTTTGAGAGCCAAAATGTTTACCGCCACGACCGAAACTCTGCGATGCCAGAGCGCTGAGCTTGCCTGAAGACCAGAGGCTATCGATCCCCTGTGCACGCGCGTATTCGCCAATCTCGGCGTGTGCCGACTCGCTCTGTGCACCCAGCTCGGCCATATCTCCCACCACAAGAATTCTGTGGCCAACATAGGCAGCGAGCGCATCAATGGCCGCGTGAAAAGAGGAAGGGCTTGCGTTGTAACTGTCATCAATCAACACTGCACCTCCGATTCCGGACAGAATATTCATGCGGCCAGGCACAGCCTTGACGCGCTCCAATCCTGCCTTGACCTCTTCGAGCGAACATCCGGCGGCCAGCGTGGCGGCCGCTGCGGCAAGGGCATTCACAACATTGTGCAGACCAAGCAGGGCAACAGAGACCGAGATTGATCCGGACGGTGTATGCAGAGTGAAGACATAGCCTGTTCCGACAGAGCTGCGAATACCGGTCGCGAAGCAATCTGCAGTCGCCTGATTCATACCGAAGGTCACCACGCGACGGCCCTGCGCGCGATCTTTCCAAGCCTGCAGATTGGCGTCGTCGGCATTCAGCACGATCACACCATCAGCAGGCAGGCCGTCGATAATCTCGCCCTTGGTGCGCACGACGCCCTGCAAGTCACCGAAACCCTCGATGTGTGTTGCAGCGGCATTGGTAATCACGGCAACCTGTGGCATCACCATCTTCACGGTATAGGCAATCTCGCCTGGACCACTGGCTCCCAACTCGATCACCGCGCGCTGGTGGCTCGCGTCGAGTTCCAGCAGTGTGAGAGGCACGCCCACGTGATTGTTGAAGTTGGCTTTTGTAATCAACACCGGCTGACTGACGCCCAGAATACAACCGATCATTTCCTTGACCGTCGTCTTGCCCTGACTACCGGTCACTGCGACGACTCGCGCCTGCGACTGCAATCGATTCAGACGGGCGATTTCTCCGAGCGCAACCGTGGTGTCCGCGACCCGCAACTGCGGCTTGCCACCCTCGACAATCTCGTTGACTACCGCGCCACAAGCCCCTTTTTGGAATGCCTGCCTGGTAAACTCGTTGCCATCGAAACTCTCACCAACCAGAGCAACATACAAATCACCCGCACGCAGAGTCCTGGTATCTGTCGACACACGTTGAAAGCTCACGTCAGGGCCGCTGTGCTGCCCTTTCATAACGCTGTTCAGTGCCGAGAGAGTCATGCTCGTGATCACAGGATTACCTGTCCTTCAGTTGGTTAAATTGAGTGCGGGCCTGCAATGCGAGACGGGCCTGCGCGACGTCGCTGAAGACCATTCTCTTGCCGTTCACATCCTGGTAATTTTCGTGACCCTTGCCGGCAATCAGCACCACATCACCGGGTGCTGCGCTGCTGATGGCCAGCGAGATGGCCTTGGCACGATCACGCTCCACGACCAGGCCAGAGTTGTCTTCAACACCAAGAAGAATCTGTCGGATGATGTCATCAGCACACTCGGTGCGCGGATTATCATCGGTCACGATCAACTGATCTGCGTACTGCTCGGCCGCCTCTGCCATCATCGGACGCTTGCCCTGATCGCGATTGCCGCCACAGCCGAACACGCACCAGATCTTGCCGCTGAAATGCTCGCGTAATGCAACAAGAGCACTGCGCAAGGCGTCAGGAGTGTGGGCATAGTCGACCACTGCCGTGATGTCACTGCTGCCGCCGACAATTTCCATGCGGCCGTTCACTGGCTGCAGATGCGAGAGACGATCCAGCAGGGTGTCGAGTCTGAAGTCACTGCGATTGGATTCCGTCGCGATCAACGTCGTCAGCACAGCGAGCAAATTGCTGAAGTTGAAACGTCCCAACAGACGGCCAGACAGCGCACCGTCACCGAAAGGCGTTCGTACCAGTGCCTTGTACCCGGTTCGCAGCAGGTCCAGTTGTAAGGCATGCACATCGGCACGCGGGCTGGTGACGCTGAAGGTCAGAGTCTTCACCGTTGGAGCGATGCAATTCAAGATTGCCGGCGCATAGGGATCATCCACATTCACGACCGCGCTACTGAGACTCTCGGTCATGAACAAACGGGTCTTGGTCTCTGCGTATGCCTCCATGCTGCCGTGATAATCAAGATGATCACGCGTGAGATTGGTGAAGACCGCGACATCGAAACGAACTCCGTTCACACGATTCTGGTGCAGGCCTTGCGATGACACTTCCATCGCGACTGTGTCGGCTCCCTGCGCGCGCATCTGCGCCAGCACGGACTGCAAAAACACCGGATCGGGAGTGGTGTAGCCCGACTCATGAAGATCACCATAAAGACCATAACCGATGGTGCCAATGACACCGCACTTGCGCTGCATGGCTGTCAGGGTTTGCGCGATAAATTGGGTGCAACTGGTCTTGCCGTTGGTGCCGGTCACGCCAATCATCGTCATCGCAGCGCTCGGCTCATCGTAAAAACGCGCCGCAATTTCACCCGTTCTTGCAGACAGATCATCGACAGCCATGACGATGACTCCCCGCCGTACGGTGACGCCACTCCAGGGACCACCCGCATGCGCGACGACAGCCACGGCGCCGTGCTCAATGGCCAGATCTATGTAATCACGAGCATCATGATTCTTGCCGAAACACGCCATAAACAGATCGCCCGGCTTTACCAGACGACTGTCCAGCTGTACCCCGCTGACTTGCACATCGAACTCGGGCGGCAGATCCTGATCGAGATCCGCAATGCCGTTGAGCAATTGTTCAAGTGAGGTTTTGTACACGATTCTTTCCGCTGTATTCATGTTGTCGCTGCCGTTACAGAGCGCTCAGGTTCAGAACTTCCGAATCATTGATCTTGTCTGGCGGGACATTCAGTATTCGCATCGCACCACCTGCAATTTTCGCGAACAGTGGCGCCGCCACTTGACTGCCGTAGTGCTCCCCTCCCCCTGGCTCATTCATCACGATGACGATCACCACTTTGGGATCACTGGCTGGGGCATAGCCCACAAACAGAGAGTTATAGACGCTGTCCTCATAGCCCGATGCGCCCACAACGTGCGCAGTTCCGGTTTTCCCAGCGACGCTGTAGAACGGAATGTTGGCGGCAACGGCACCACCGCCGCGCTCCTTGTCCACAACTGTCTCCAGCGCAGCCATGACCTGATGGGCCACGGTCTCGCTGATGACCTGCTCTTTCGGCAGGGAGTCCAGTTGCTGTGGATTGAGTTTGAGAAGCGAAACGGGCTTGCGCAGACCGCCGTCTGCGATGGTGGTATAGGCCTGCGCCAGCTGCAGCGCGGAAACGGAGAATCCATAACCATAGGACAATGTTGCAGTTTCGATGTCGTGCCAGATGCGATGGTTGGGAAGCACACCACCGCGCTCGCCGGGAAAACCAGTGCCGGTATCGACGCCGAAACCAACCTTCACCAGCATGTTGCGCAACTGCTCGTGACCGATTGCCAATGCAAGCTTGGAAGCCCCAACGTTGCTGGACTTGGTGATTACGCCCTGCACGGTCAGCATGCCGTGGTTGATGTCGCGCGTCGTGGCGTCAGTGACCCAGTCTCTGCCGATGCGCATCCGCCCCGGATTGGTGTCAACCAGTGTTTCCGGAGTGAACAACCCTGACTCGAGTGCTGCGGCAATGGTGAAGGCCTTGGCAGTAGAGCCTGGCTCGATCAGATCGGTGACTGCACGATTGCGCAAGGCGCTGAAATCCGTGATGGAACCGCGGTTATTCGGGTTATAGGAAGGTTGATTGGCCATCGCCAGCACCTCCCCGGTTGCTACATCCATGACCACAACAGAGGCTGACCTGGCCCCTCTGAGAACGGTCTCCGCCTTCAGTTCTTTATAGGCAAGATTCTGAATCCGAAAATCGAGACTCAACTCGACGTCCTTGCCGGGCTGCGCAGTCTGGATCGTATCCAACTCCTTGATGACACGTCCGCGACGATCCTTCATGACTTGCTGACGACCCGGAACTCCCTGCAGCCAGGTATCGTAAGCAAGCTCCAAACCTTCCTGCCCCTGATCATCCACGTCGGTGAAGCCCACGACGTGAGCAGCGATTTCGCCTTGCGGATAGTAGCGCTGGTATTCCTGGCGCGCGTAGACGCCCTGGATTCGCAAAGCCAGCACCCGATCAGCCTCCGCTGGTGGCATACGTCGCTTCACAAACAGGAAATCTTTCTCGGCATTGGCGGCGATGGTGGTAGCCAGCGTCTGCGGCTCCATCTGCAACTCCGCTGCCAGCAGCTCGATGTCACGCAGCTCCTGCGACAACTCCTTCGGGTTCACCCAAATGGATTTCACGGGGGTACTGACAGCCAGAGGTTCGCCGTTGCGATCAGTGATGACACCACGATGGGCGGACAATGGTTCCGTGCGGATCGTGCGCGCATCCCCCTGACCTTGCAGAAAATCCTTATCAAGAACGTGCAGCGTTGTAAGTTTCCACAACACGGCAAGTACGCAAAGCACCATGACCGCGAAAATCAGGTAAAGGCGCCAGGTCAGTGGCTTGTGGTCAGTCTCTCTTTCACTCATAGCGCACCATGACGATCTCGGCAAACTCAGGCACCTTCATCTGCAATTCATCAATAGCCTTGCGCTCTACCCGCGCCTCGAGACTGAAAGTGCTCTGCTCGATCAGCAATTGCCCCCACTGAACCTGCAGCTCATTGCGCTGGTTTTTAAGTTGCTGGAGCTCATTGAGGAGGTAGCGATTCTTGAACGTGGTGTAGACAACCGAGACTCCGGTTACCAGAAGTATCAGCAGCAGGAAAAGAATAATCTGAGTTCGCGCCGAGAATATGGCCGCCCAGGACAGCACGGCCTGTTCACCCTGGCGCGTCTTGACGCCGCTCCGACCCTCGTTGTTCTTGTCTGTCAGTGTGCTCATGATCAGGGCATCTTCTTAGTCATTCTGGTTACAGGTTTTAACTGCAAATTCTTGTCAGGAAATCTTCTGAGCCACCCGCATGATGGCGCTGCGTGAGCGAGGATTCAGTCGCACCTCCTCGTCATCCGCCTTCACAGCTTTGCCTATTTTCTTCAGGCGCGGATTCAGGTCTGCGTATTGCACCGGCACCCCTGCCGGATAGTCATCGCCCTTGGCCTGCTCGCTGATGAACTGCTTCACGATGCGATCCTCCAGAGAGTGAAAACTGATTACGACCAGTCGCCCCCCTACACAGAGAACGTCGAGTGCCTGCTGCAACACGCTCTGCAGATCCTCAAGCTCGCGATTGATGTGTATGCGTATCCCTTGAAAAGCTCGGGTGGCCGGATGCTTGTGCTTTTCCCAGGCAGGGTTGGCCTGCTTGATAATCTCGGCGAGTTGCAGCGTCGTGCTAATGGGGGCAGTCTTGCGATGTTCGATCAGAGCTCGCGCCATGCGACGAGAGAAGCGCTCCTCTCCGTAACGATAGATGACGTCGGCAATTTCCTCTTCGGATGCAGACGCCAGCCACTGGGCAGCACTCTGCCCTTCTTCCGGATTCATGCGCATATCCAACGGCCCGTCCTGACTGAAACTGAAGCCCCGTTGTGCCTCATCCAGCTGCGGCGAGGACACCCCCAGATCCAACAAAACCCCATCCACCTTGCCAGTCATCCCCTTTACTGCCACCCACTCGGCAAGACGAGAGAACGATCCCTGCACCACCTCGAACCGCGTGTCAGCTCCGAGCTCGGCACGCGCGACCCGAACAGCTTCCGGATCCTTGTCGATTGCCAGGAGCCGCCCTTGCGGCTGCAACCCCTGCAGAATTCTTCGCGAATGGCCACCGCGCCCGAATGTGCCATCGACATAAAACCCCGTATCGCTCACCAGCAACGCAGCTACTGCAGCTTCCAACAGAACCGTCTCATGCTGCGGTCGTTCTGACATCGATTTGCCCACCAGGGTTTAAACAGAAGATTACTGACTCACGTTTCGCGCCCAGTGACGCCCGTCCGGGCGGTCTCACCAGGCAATGTGCAGCCTTTTACAATGAAAGGGACTGCAGCTCTGCCGGCAACTCACCGCCTGCGGTCTGCTGAGATATCCAGAGCGTCCTTTGCTCATCCCAGTTCGCCTCACTCCAAAGTTCCAGCTTCTTACCCTGCCCCACCAGCGCCACCTGCTTGTCCAGTTCGGCATGAGAGCGCAACACCTGCGGCAACAAGACTCGTCCGCTGCCATCGAGCTCCAGGTCCGTTGCGTAACCAATCATCATGCGCTGAAACCTTCTGGCGTCCGGATTGAAGCTGGAAAGCCCTTCAATCTTCTTCTGAATTTCTTCCCACACATCAATGGGGTACAGCAGGAGGCACTTGGCCATTGGATCAATCGTAGCCACCAGCCGTCCGGCGAACTCACTCACCAATTGGTCTCGATAGCGCGACGGCATGGCCAGTCGCCCCTTCGAATCCAGACTGATTGTGTTGACGCCTCTGAACACCTGCCGATCCCCTGTGTTTCACCGTGCCTGTTGTGGGACAGCTCGCTCTAAATTCCCCACTTTTCTACAGAATCTTCCACCTTTTCCCACTCAGCGACACTCTAACATACGAAAATCAATCCGCAAGCGGAATTTGCCGTTTTTGACGACGGTCCAGCGCAAAAATGCGTATATAAATCGGGAGGTTACGAGGGAAAGAGAAGACGAGGCCGCACAGGCCAAAGACGAAATGAAGCAATATCAAATCGCTAAACAAAACTATTAAAGTAGTTTGTTAAGAGTTTTGGAAGTTGGATGATTTATTACGAAGGATAAGACGAGGAAAAAAACTGAGTCAGCCTGTAAGCCGGGTTCTGTCTAGGACAGTCATTCATCTGGGACCTGCATCACTGCAGGCCTCGAGCAACCTACCCGAATCCAGTGCGAGCCGCACCGTAGGATCCCTATTTGGTCTTGCTCCGAACGGGGTTTGCCGTGCCACGCACTGTTACCAGGCGCGCGGTGCGCTCTTACCGCACCCTTTCACCCTTACCGCCCGATTTGCATCGGGGTTGGCGGTCTGCTCTCTGCTGCACTTTCCGTAGGCTCTCGCCTCCCAGGCGTTACCTGGCGTTCTGCTCTGTGGAGCCCGGACTTTCCTCCACCGGGTACCTCATTGGTCGCTTGCGCGACTCATGAAGAATTCCTGGCAGCGACTGTCCAGCTGACTCGGGGCGCAGGTTAAGCCAGCTCTTCCGTTTATACAAGCACTTTGTGGGAGACCGAAGCGCTTGGCGACCAGCCCGGGCGGCTGCGCTGTCATTGAAAATACCCCTGTGGCAAACTGCCCTCACACGTCCAGGCAGGATACCGATAGCAAACCGCATGAGCACGCCAAGCACTTCAAGAAAGCCGCTGCGCACACTGAGCCAATTGGCAGTCGGCATCATCACGCTCTTTTTCCTTATCGGCGCCGTGCTCTTTTTCTTTACTGACTCACTCCTCATTCGCATCGCCAACCCATTTCTGGCACCAGCCGGAGTGGAACTACGCTCCATTGATGGATTGCGATTCCGACGCGAAAGCCTCGGCGTACAGAGTGTAATTTTTAGCGTTATAGATACCGGGGACATCGATGGCGCCACCAAGGAGAGCAGGCTGGAGGGCATGACTGTCACCTTCAACCTCGGAGAGTTATTGAAGGGTCGATTGGAAACAATCGCAATCAGGGACTTGTCTCTCAATTTACCCGCAGCACAGGGCAATGCCGAACCAGGCTCCAGCGCCACAATCAACATGACGCAGCTGCTCGCGAGCGCGCAGTCTCTCCCACTGACATCGCTGAACATCGAACGCTTCACAGTGACGGATATCATCAAAGACGCCTCTCTCAACATATCGCGCGATTCCCGCGCGGTGGCAGCAAGAATTCGACAGGACGACCTCAGCGCAGATCTTGTGATCAATTGGCATGATGATGAATTTGTCTCCGCCTATTTCATTCCCGAAGATCAGCTTGCCTCTCACCATTTTCCTTCACAAACGATCACTGGCAGCCTGACTATCGCGACCAATGGTGAGCGCGTGCTTGACAGCGAATTTACCGTCAGTGAAAACGAGGGAAACATTCGAGCCGACAGCACTGGCACGCTGCACCTGGCGTCAGGCGGACGCATACTCAGGCGCCTGGAGTTATTGCCCGAGACACTAAGCAACCTTGAGGGATCCGTATATTTTTCCGCAGCAGCGCAGGGAACCTCCATGATTTTCGAAATGCTTGACCAGAGAGTGCAGGCGACACTCCAAAGCGATTCAACGGCACATGTCGCAACCCTTGCCATTACGCAGGCATCGGCAGACTGCACGCTGCCGCTACGCTGCTCCATCCTGCTTTCCTCGATGCTGACTCTTCCCACATTTCGCTATGGGAACGTTGATTTGTCCGCCATCGATGCCGTCAGCGATATCGCAATCGCACTCGACAACACCACTTTCAACGTCGCACTGGGGCAGGGCTCACGCATTGGCGCAGCACGCATCAGCGGGCCCGACTACACCCTTGAGCAAGTCAATCTTCTGTTACAGGAGTCACTGACAATCAGCACCGATGAGCTCGGAAACAGGGCAGTGGAAAGCAATGGCATTGAGCTGTTTCTACCGGTAATCAGCCTGGGCGCAAATGCTGGACGCGCAGCCATCAAGGCGAGCGATCTGCGGGGCCGCTGGCCGGCCGAACCTGACACCCCCGCGCAATTCAGCGCCCAGTTGGATGCAAGAGCCATAGGGGTTGAGCCGCTGCCGTTTCAGCTTCGCAAGCCCGAGATATCAGCGCAGCTGGAGCTTGGCAACAACAACCTCAGTGTCGATGGGCGCGTAGTGGTTGCCGACCGCGACATCCTGACCATGAAGGGCGATCTGGACCTGACTACCAGCACGGCCCAAATTCATGCGGAAATGCCGCCCCTGCAGTTCGGGACTGGAGAACAAAGTCTTGCGCATCTGTTTCTTGACCTCCCTGTTGAGGTCGATGTGGTTACAGGCAGTGTTGCGGCACGCACAGATATCGCTGTTCAAGTGAATGATGACTCTGGCTTGCGAGTGTCTGGCCCCATCCAGCTGAATATCGACAAACTCAGCGGTTTCTACACGAACACGGCGTTTGTCGACTTCTCCACAGACTTCAGCGGCGAACTTATGGACTCTGGCGACTTTGTCAGCCTGGCGGCGTTGCAGGGCAGCATTGCCAGCGTCAATCCGGGCCTTCCCATCGAGAACATCTCTTTCGGCTACAGTATCGACTCCCGCAAGACCACAGTGGACCTCCGTGACCTGCAGGCGTCAATTTTCAACGGCACTCTGCGCTCGGAGGGTGTGGTTTACAATTGGGAGGCGGCTGCAAACACCTTCACGATGGCGCTGGAGCGCATCGATCTGAGCGCACTACTGGATATGGGTGCCTATGAGGGCGTGCAGGCCAGCGGCATTATCAGCGGGAATATCCCTGTCAACATCGCTGGTAGCACGCTCTCAGTCGCTGAGGGAACCCTGCATGTGGAGGCGCCCGGGGGCAGCATCCGTTACCAGTCCGCAAACTCGGGCAGCAGCGGCAATGCAGCACTCGATCTCGTCAATCAGGCGCTCAGCAACTATCAATACGACAGCCTTGAGGCGGACGTCAATTACCTGCCCAGCGGAGATCTCAATCTCGCCGTGCGTCTGCAGGGCGCCAACCCGGATATGAATCAGGGTCAGCGTATCAATCTGAACCTCAACATCAGCGACAACATTCCCTCCCTGCTGCAAAGCCTGCAATCGAGCCGCTCCATCACCGACGCGCTGGAACGGGCGCTGCAGAATCACTGAGCACTCCTATCTTCGGTGCGTTAAATTCAGTCCGGATTCAGTTTGGTCTGTTATAGTGCAGCCATGGTAGACAGGAAACCGGCTCCGCCGATTGGCAGTCAGCTCCTTTGACAAAGACAAATGAGAACACTATGCAGATCAGACTCACTAGCCTCGCGTTCACGCTCCTGACAGGGCTCATTGCCTGCACCCCCACCGTGCAGGTCGCAATGCCCAACGAACCGATCACCATCAATCTCAATGTTCGAATCGAGCATGAGATACGAGTGAAGGTCGAACGCGAGCTGGACGATATGTTCGACGAAGACAGCGATTTATTCTAAGCGGAGACAAGATCATGAGATTGGTAAAGAAAGCTGGCAGGGCTCTCGGATTCGGCCTGTTACTGATGCTTCTGGGGGTGAGCAGTGCGTTTGCGGCCACCCTGGATGAAGCGAAAGCAGCAGGTCAAATCGGCGAAAAGCAGGATGGTTACATCGGGCTGGTGCAGGCCAGCGTGCCTGCAGACGTCATGGCCCTCGTGGAGAGCGTCAATGCTCAACGACGCGCACGTTACGAGGAAATTGCCAAAGAGAACGGCATCGCCGTTCAGGATGTCGCCAAACTGGCCTTCACGAGGGCACTCGAAAATACTCGCCCCGGCAACTTCGTCGAGGCCAGCCCTGGCCAGTGGGTCAAAAAGCCCTGAGTGCAGATTTCGGATGCAGGCCTGCCCCTCAGGCCTTGACCTGAAGAAGTGCTCGCTGATACAGAAGGTTTTTCTTTACTCCGGTAATGCGGGCGGCCAGTGAGGCCGCCTGCTTAACCGAGAGCTCCTCGAGCAAAATCTCCAACACTCGCAACGCCTCGGCACTGACCTCCTCACTCTGCACCACCTCGGCGCCCTTGATCAGGACAACGAACTCACCGCGCTGTTGATTGCTGTCACTCTGCATCCACGGCAGCAGATTGCCGAGAGTATCGCCATGCACTGTCTCAAATGTCTTGGTCAATTCCCGACACAACACGACCTGACGGTCCGGACCAAACACCGTCAGCAGGTCCTCGACGCATTCAAGGATGCGGTGGGGTGACTCGTAAAAGATCAACGTCCGACTCTCAGCCAGCCATTCTTCGAACTGCTTGATTCGCGCCGCACGCTTGGCAGGGACAAATCCCTCGAAGACGAAACGATCGCTTGGCAGGCCCGCCACGCTGAGCGCCGTTGTCAATGCGCAAACACCAGGCACAGGCACCACTGTGATGCCGGCCGCGCGCGCCCGCACCACCAGACGGTAGCCCGGATCGGATATGAGTGGCGTTCCCGCATCGGAAATCAGTGCCACCGACATTCCACTCGACAATTTCTGAAGCAGACTTTCAACCCGGCTGCCCTCACTGAAGTCATGATAGGACATCATTCTGGTGCCTATTCCAAAGTGCTGCAGCAGCCGCCCACTGTGACGCGTATCCTCCGCTGCAATCAGATCAACGGATTTCAGCACTTCTATGGCTCGCCCCGTCATATCCGCCAGATTTCCGATCGGAGTGGCGACGATGTAGAGTGCCGCCGAGGGTTGATTGCTTTCCGACATGTGGTGGCCACTCCTTGTAGAAACTGCTGAGGTAATTTGTCGACGGGCCTGCAATCCTGATTTGCGAACCTGTCTTTGAATGTGGCGGCAGTATACACACCGAGCAGAGAGGGTGCATTCCCGTGGCCGTGTTGCTCGTGCCAGGTATCTGTAATAAGCTTCTCAGCCCGATCATATCGCTGCGTCATGCCTTCCAATGTTCGCCAACAGCTCCCTCCGAAGCATTACCATGACACTCCGCGCTCTGGCATCTTTATCTCAACGCATCGCCCAGCTGCTGCTGATCCTTGTGCTTGCGTCATGCGCAGATACACCTCCCCGGCAAGAGCCCGCACCCGCAGTGCCAGAGCAGGCCGCTCCAATAGTGCCGGTGGATCCAATCGATGCTCTGCTGTCGCTGGCGAACAGCAGCCCCTCTCCAGACGCAGAGAATTACCTGCTGGATGCCGTCGCACTACTGATGGAGGCTGACCGGCTGGATGAAGCCAGTCGCGCCTTGAACGAACTGCGGGAACCTGACTCTCTTCCGCTGGCACTTACGATCCGGTATGCATTTGCGCACGCCTCACTGGCTCTTGAACAAAGAGATCCGGAGGCCGCGCTGCAAATATTGAATTCATCTCCGCTGGAACCTCTTAGCAATCTTGCGCAGCTGCAACAGCTGACTGCACGTCAAATGCGTGCCGATGCGCTTTTCCAGCAAGGGCAATTCCTCGGTGCAGTCAGGGAGAGAATTCAACTCTCATCGCAGCTGGAAGGCGACCCTCTGCATGCCAACAACAATGCCATATGGGAAGTGTTGTCGAGTGCTCCCGTCGGCAGCCTGAGTATTGCAGGTAACAATGTCGACTCCTATGAGCTGCGTGGCTGGCTCGAATTACTCCGCCTGGTGAACTCCAACCAGTACAACCTGCAGACACAGATGAGCGCGATTGATCAGTGGCGCAACACATGGGCGCAACACCGCGCTGCGGCACGCCTGCCCGATGGCCTGAGCATCATTTACGACCTCTGGGAGCAACGACCGCGCGAGATTGCATTGGTGCTGCCAATGCAGGAACCGCTGGGCAAGGCCATCAGCGAGGGCTTTCTCAGCGCCTATTATGATGCGATCTCCAATGGCCACGATGTGCCTCAGGTTCGCATCTATGACACGAGTTTCCGCACAGACGTGCTGGCGCTCTACGATCAGGCCGTGCTGGCGGGCGTCGACATGATCATCGGCCCTTTGCTCAAGGACGCGGTTCGACGAATGCAGCGCTCCGTCGACCCGATGCCGGTCCCCACGCTCGCGCTGAACTATGGCGACGTTGGCGGCGGCACACCGGCCGGGCTCTTCCAATTCGGGCTCGCACCGGAAGATGAAATCATGCAGGCAGCCGACACAGCCTGGAAGGAAGGGCATCGCAACGCGACAGTCCTGACGCCACGGGGCGAGGACTATCAACGGATACAGGATACATTCATCAACTACTGGACGGGCCTGGGCGGCAATATCGTTTCGGTTGACACTTTTGGTGGCGAAAATGAGTATTCGCCAATCATAAAGCGGCTCTTCAATATCGATGCCAGCGAGGCGCGCGCCGCCAGTATCAGAAATCTGATCCCGCGCAGCACAGTTCAGTTTGCACCCCGAAGAAGGCAAGACGTCGATTTCATCTTCCTGCTGGCGAATCCAGCAGAGGGGCGACAAATCAAGCCAACCTTGTCGTTCCATTTCGCTGGCGACGTGCCGGTCTATGCCATGCCTTCCATTTATGATGGCGGCGGCTCTCCGGCAGCAAACCGTGACTTGAACGGAGTCATTTTCAGCGATGCCCCCTGGATATTAGGAGACAGTGACCCACTCAAGCAAAGCGCCCAAGCCACCTGGACAGCAGCGTCGGGCCCCATTCAACGCCTGCGGGCCATGGGTGTCGACAGCTTCAGGCTCTATTTGCGCCTGGAACAATTGCGCCAGTTTCCTTATACGCGGATAAGCGGTGCGACGGGGTTGTTGACCATGAAACCCGATGGCGGTATCCGCCGGGAACTCAGCAATGCCGTGATTGTCAATGGAGCAGCCAGCGTACTGCCGCGCTGAGTAACCGCTCCACTGCTATACTTAGCAGCAGCCGTGTTTCCCTCAGACTCACATTGGAAGTGAACTGATGATCAACTCTCAGCAAAGTCCTCGCGCGTTTGGCGAACAACAGGAAAAGCTCGCTGCCCGCTACCTTACCGAGCAGGGGCTGCATCTGATCTGCATGAACTATCAGAATAAGCTCGGTGAAATCGATCTGATCATGCGCAGCGCTCGCGAACTGGTATTT
>JACCEA010671448.1_pt1 | contig 24894 bp, 10 predicted proteins | sample 7449851 | NCBI WGS metagenome assembly JACCEA01 (sample SAMN15323453, study PRJNA562643) | freshwater metagenome | isolation source: river surface water | place: USA:Blue River Watershed | collected 2017-08-18 | reverse complement strand
GGCAGCTGCCAATCCTGTAGCCGCGGGAGCAGCCACAGGAGCAGCCACAGGAGCAGCCACAGGAGCAGCCGCAGGAGCAGCAGCGGGAGCACCAGCGGGAGCACCAGCGGGAGCACCAGCGGGAGCACCAGCGGGAGCACCAGCAAAAGCAGCCGCAGGAGCAGCCACAGGAACCGCAGGAACCGCAGGAGGAGCAAGCACCCCACCAGTGGGTAAAGCAGTGCTTACCCCATGCACAGCACCAGCAGTAGCAGCACCAAGTATGTCCATCACAGAGGCCATTGATAAGTTTCAACAATCTAGATATGATCGTTTCGAGACAGCGCACGCGAGAGACTCTTAAATATTCATTCATTCACCAAAAAATCATGGAAAATCAAGTACTAAGCACGAAGCCACGTGGAATCGTCCGTTGGGATCCATGAGTATGTTTCTGGTCTTGGGTAAAAGGATCCTTGGGAGGCTGGAGACCTGGTAGGTGCGCTTGGTATCGTTCAAACAGTAAGCCCCTAGATCCTCTAGTTGCCCATCCAGCGCCATCTGTATTGCGTCCGCCCCCGATCCTGTTTTGCCTGGGATCCTGTTAAGTTCCAGCAAGGACTGCAGAGAAAACGTGACGCCAAGCGCGAGCTTGCACGTCTCGAATACATCATGCAGTTTCAGACGCCACCGCCTCACTCGCTCTGCATCTGGCTCAAAGCAGCGTTCGATCACGGGGATGTCGAATCGGGCTCCATTGAACGCGCACAGCCTGTCTGCGCCATCGAGCAGCCGCATAAAATCCTCTGGGTCGTCGCGGGGTGGCTTGAAAATAAAGTATCGCTCGATCCCTGCATCTGGGTCGTATACGGCCGCGCACGTAGCGTCGTGGATGCGCACGTCTGGGCCAAGGGTCTCCAAATCAAAGGCTAGCATGAGGTACTGACCGGGATATCCTCTTTCCCACTCGATTCTGTTTTGCTTTTCGCAGCCGATGACGCCTGTTTTTTTATCGACTAAACCGCTTTATTACTCAAAGTGTTAGGGGTACTGAGCGAGCCGGAGCGCGCAGGCCCTGAAGAAAAACTCGACGCCCTGCACCTGGCGCGCGTCAATTGCCTTGAGGTGCTCGGACAGGGGCTGTGTGGCCTCCTCCAGCTTGCTGCTTTCGCGAATGATCCGCACCAGGTCCCTGCTGATGGGCAGCGACGAGAGAGTCATCGCGTGCGGGCATCGAGGGTGGGGCGGAGGCCTGCCCCGCGTGCAATCGCGACGTCCGGGCAAAAACGTCATGTCTCATAGAACACATACGCCTGGCCCAGGAATGCGACGAGAGAGGGCAGGAGGTCGAACACGAAGGCGAGCACGGCGCTGGCAGTCACCGCGAGCCCGATCACGAGAGCGAGCGCTGGGACAGCCCAGATGAATGTCACCCACGTGCACATCCGCCAGGCGGCCAGGTCCTTCTGCGTTGCGATGACCTGCTGGAACGTGGCCATGGCAGCGCGTAGCTTGTCCCACACCAGCGTGTCGAAATACCCCTCGCCAGTGGGCCCGAGGTTTCGCAGATACTTGCAGGTTCGCACGTCCGTGTCGCAGATTGCAAACGCCAACGGGTCCGCCCAGGAGTTGAAGCCCAGCGCCGAGCAGGATCGCAAGCAGGTCTGGTTGAGCGGGTGCGATGTCACATTCCCGTCGCACAGGAGCTCAGGGGGAAACAGGATGGCTGAGGGGACCAGGGTCTCCAGGGTCGCGATGATGTCTGCCAGCAGGCACGGAGGGAGCATCGGGAAGCACGACGGGGCCATGCCGAACACATACCACAGGATGAACCACGGGTAGGACAGCAGGAACAGGGTGGCCATGAAGTTTACCCCGAAGGCAGCTGATGTGCCCCAGACGAGCAGGTACGCCAGGGCAAACACGACCGTGGACATGATGAGATCCTTGTCGTGTCGGGAGCATGTCACCACGGCGGCCAGGTCGCATTGGATGACTGTCTGCGCGATCCATTGCAGGGACCACTGGCGGTCCTCCCTGAAGAAGGCGGTCACGTGGGATGGCTGGATGGACAGCAGATCCAGGGTCCAGTGGTAGGCGAGAGATGGCCAGGACCCCCCTCCTCCAGATTCGGGCTGCGGCAACGTGATGTTGTTGATCCAGTCCCATCGAGGCAGGTTCCCCCGCAGCGATCTGTCGATGGGCGGGTATGGCCGCTGGAAGTTGGAGAAGTAGAGCTTGTTCACCGTAGCCGCCTGCAGCGCGATGTGCAGTATGGACGTTGCCAGAGGGCAGGCCGTCAGCGGGTAGGAGTACCTGGGCGGCCATGAGAATGCGGATGCTGCCCAGGACCCCGGGACGACCGATGGTGCTCCGAATCCCGAGGAGCTCGCGCTCTGGATGACCCCCACCGAGTACTGTACCACGGCCTGGGCGTTGTCCTGCACGGACATCAGCCGCCTGCCGTTGGGCTCCTTGGACAGCCGTTCCTTTGACGCGCCATGGTGGGAGGACCGGTTTCTCGCCTGCGCGTGCGAGAACCTGGGTCTGATCCTCCCCTGCTCTGTAGGCCCCTTTGCCTCCTCTGCCCCGTGCGCCGGGCCTTCGGGCGCATCCCCGAACAGGGCCTCGTGCACGTCCTGATCGATCTCGCGCAGCCAGCGCAGGTGCTCCAGCTGGTTGGCCACCATCAGGCCGAACGCGCGCACGGGCTTGAGCCAGGGGTGGTACAGCATGGCCGTCCCGATGGCGGCGGGGGCCCGCAGAAGTGCCACGGCCACGTCGGGCTTCATGAGGGCGTACACCATGTCGTCCATGGAGAGGAGAAAGGTCTCGTGCCCTGCCAGCGCGACGGTCAGGTTGTACCGGCGGATCACCCGTCGGCCCACGTAACGCCAGAAGCCGCACTTGTGGAGCACGTGTGTCTCCAGCAGGCCCAGCGTCTTCCCCTCCTGGTATGCCATCGCCAGCGTGCTGCACGGGGCTGCCGTCGTGTTCCACCCCGGCGCCGTGAGCAGGTCGTGCAGGGCCTGCGTGTCCGGCAGCTCGTACTCGCTCTCGTACGCGTCGTACGTGGGCGGCCCGGGGTCCGGCACTACCTGCTCGGCGTCGTCGGGGGAGAGGAGCCTGCGCCGCGCGGCAGTGTAGGCCTGCTGCGATGCTATGGTCTCCCCCACCACCATCTGGATGGTGCGCCCGTCCTGCAGGACAGTGCTGCACACCCCCACCTTCACCTGCTGGCAGGGAACCATGATCAGATCCTCCATGTCGAACACCCACGTGTTTGGGGTCCCCGCCCCATGCAGGTATGCGCACAGGCGCGACCCCGTGATCGTGGTGCGCGTCCCGCTGCGATCGCTGCAGAGGTCGTACCCCTTGACGCTGTCCAGCATGCAAGAGCAGCGGCCAGGGAAGCCGCTGGACGGGAGCAGGCACATGACGCGCGCAGTCGAGGGGCAGTTGGCGCAGGGGATGGTGCCGTAGCTGACGCTGTTGAGGGAGGAGACCAGCTCGCACTGGGAGGTCAGGCCGCACTGCCGGTTCGCGGAGCATCGATCGTAGACCGTCCTGGCCTGCCCGCAGACGCAGGTCTTCCTGAGGCTGTCGCACCCGTACTTGTTGATCCCCGGGAGGACCGTGTCCGTGCAGGAGGCGCAGAGGACGAACTCCTTGCACTCGCTGGTGCGGCAGCAGGTGCTGGCGGCGGAGCACGCGAACAGAGAGTTCTGGCCCAGGGTCGGCCGTGCGTCCGCCCAGCACTGGGTCGAGACCAGGGACGTGGTGCCGGCGCTCGTGACGTTGTAGCTGTCCATGTTCAGACTGAGGCACTGGAAGCGCACGTACGGGAGGTTCTGCTTCTGCGCCAGGTGGTACTCGTAGCACGAGTCGTCCAGCAGCAGGAACTTTTCCATGTCGTCGAGCGCGTTCACCACCCCCGAGAGGTCGAACAGGGTGAAGTTCTCGGGCCACAGCTGGCGCAGCTTCTCCTCCGCGATGATGTCCATGACCCCCGAAACCAGCTCGTAGGCCGTCAGGGCGCCCGAGAGGAAGCCCAGGGCCTTGCCTGCCGGGCTCTTCCCCACCTTGCCGATCGTGTCCGTCACCTTGGAGATGAGGTTCTTCTTCTTGGCGGTGTGACTGCTGGGGCGGGGGTTGACGGTGTCGGGCACGTTCGCCTGGGCCTTGACCTTGTCGCGGTGGTCCGTGGGGCGCGAGTAGGCCTCCACCAGCGTCTCCTTGAAGTTTTTCTGGGCGTACTTCTGCACAAAGGCTGCGGGTAGGATCCCCTGGAAGATCTCGTCCACAAAGTCCTGGAGCATGTCGAAGCCCGCGCCCATGATCCCCATGGCGTACCGCAGGCCCGCGAGCACCTGGATCATGTACTGCTGTATGTAGTTGCACCACACGTTGAGGAACCAGGAGATGCCTGCGTTGATCCTGTTGCACGCCTGCTCCAGGAACCCCATGATGCGCGCGCCCAGCTCCCCCGAGTTGAGCATGGCGTCCACCAGGAGATCGCCCGCCGTGTCCAGCACCGTCCGCCACTTGGTCCTGACGTACTGCCAGTCCGCGGCGATGTACTGGCGCATGTCCGCGGCTCTGGCGGGCAGCAGCAGCCCGATCCCCTTGACCAGCATGCCCAGCAAGGTCGACAGGAGCAGGGACACCTCGGTCGCCACGACGCGCGCGATCTGCAGGATGCTGACCATGAGGTTGACCGCGTTGGCGGGGCAGCCCCGCTGGTACTGCCTGGCGAAATCGATCAGGGCCTGCTGCTCTGCCGCGGTGGGGGCGGGGCACGCCGACTGGTTGAGCCGCAGGTAGAAGGCGCGCACCGAGTCGCGCGTCCAGGCGTTGTTGCTGGGCTCGTAGCTCGCCGGGTGGTACACGAACGGGTTGGGCATGCACGAGAGGTTCCCCCTGGCGATGCAGTTGGCCTGGATCACCAGCTGGCGGGCCTCTGCGATGGCCAGACACACCCCGTCCGTCGTGTTGTCGATGGAGCAGAATGGGGTCCTGGCCATCGGGTCCCCGTCGGTGGTGTTCGTGGCCGTCGTGCTGTAGCTGCGCACCATCCTGGGGCAGATCCTGGTCCGGGACTGCATCCATTCCGAGCGCGAGATGACCCCCTGGCAGCCCTCGCCCGTGCGCAGGGCCTCGGCCGTGGGGCAGTACACCCACGGCTTGGCGGTCCACCTCCGGGGGTCCTCTTTCTCTTGCCCTTGGTTGGACGGCGGGACGGGCGTGCCCTGCGTGACGTTTGTGAACAGCAGGTGGGGCGAGAACAGGAGGTTGCGCATAAACTGCCCGCGCCTCCAGGCCGATCTGTTCAGGGGTACCTGGCACTGCGCCGCGTCCCCCTGCCCGCACAGGGCGTCCCGCAGGTCCTTGGCCAGCATTCGTTCCGCGCTCCATCTGTGCAGTCGGCCGAAGCTGCTCTCTGGTGGGATGGGGGCGCCGGCCTGCGAGGTGAACTGGGGCGGGGGCGAGCACCGGGAGCACCAGGTTCTGCGCCGCCCTCGCCTCAGCAGGAGCTCCTCCACGTTGAGGCGGGCCCGGCGGCTCATCTGAGGCTCGTACGGGTTCGGCGCGGTGGACGAGGTCGTGTTGCACGTGAATCGGGCGAACCCCTCGAGCAGTGACCGGCGCAGGCACCTGGAATACCCGTGCGGCAGGACCGACGTGTCCAGCGAGATGACCCGCCCGGTCTGGCAGCTCCCGTGCGTCACCGTGTTCCGGTCTGCCCCGCTGGGGAGGCTCTGCTCCGCCTTGTACCGGTATTGGAATGGGCGGAAGCGGTCCAGGACGTGGCAGAGCTTGCTGGAGGGGCTGGAGGCCTTCTCCCACGTGGTGGTCACCGGGCTTCCGTCGCGCAGCTCCCCGTCCACGCTCGGCCAGTCCAGCGACATCCTGCATTTGCGCTGGACCTGGTCGTTGTCGATCGGGATGTGCGCGTGGCTGGAGTAGTATGCCCCGTCCGCCGCCTTGAGCGCCTGCACCGTCTCTGCCAGGGAGCAGGGGGTGGTGTGCAGGCTGGCCGCGCTGATCAGGCACTGGCTCTGCTGTATGTCCGGCACGACGGGGCAGGCGCAGAACCCGTTGGATGTGGTGTAGTTGCCCAGGAATTTCCCCTTGGCGATCCGGTGCATCGTGGGGTGCGCGATCAGGCCGCCGTGGATCCGGTGGAAGAGATGCCGGGCCCGCTGCGCGCTTGGGATGGTGGGGGAGAAGTTGGGCTTGTTCCCCGAGTAGAACATCCAGCGCTTCAGGGGGCAGCTCACGCTCAGATCCTGCGGGCCGTACGTGATTTCGAACAGGGATTGCAGGTCGGCGTCCTCGGCCAGCATGGAGGCCCGGAGGCCTGGGACCCACTGCTCCGCTGGCAGGCCCTTGTCAGGATTCAGGACGCTGTTTATGAACCTTCGATCCTCGTGCACCCCCAGGGACACCTGCACGACCCTCAGATCGCTGAAGACGTCGTCCAGAGCGTTGCTGCGCGACACCGCGAGGCCGATCCTGTGCCCGCCGATGTCGGTCTCGTTGATTCGCAGGTGGCCGTACGGGGCCTCCTTCCCCTGCCAGAGCAGGTTCCCCGCCTGGTAGAAGCTCTGCTTGAAGTCGGCGGGGATGCTCCAGGTGCTGTTCTCGTATAGGTTCGCCGCCACGGTGTACGTCTCCGTGTTCTCGTATGGCCACCCCTTGAGCATGTTCTCGGACGCGTCCGGCGTCGCTCCCACGGGCAGGCCGTCGTACCCGCCCAGCAGGCCCTGGTCGTGCATGCAGATGTCGCTGTCCTCCTCCAGCCGGTGGAAGCACAGGTTGTACCGGAAGAACGCCCCGTGGATGGCGCGCGTCACCCCGGGCCTGGTCACGAACCGCATGTGCTCCGTGCTGCACTTGATGGGCACCTGCCGCTCCCTGAAGGGCCCGCACGCCGCCTCGTTGCCTTCCTTGATGCAGTACGAGTAGATGTACTCCCTCCCGCCCTCCCCCTGGTCGGTGAAGTCCACGTCGCACACCTCGTACGGGTTGAAGCGCCCCAGGAGCCACGGGTTGATGGAGCGGAACTTGGTGTTGCTCTCCTTCCGGCAGACCTGCAGGTTGGCCTCGTTCTTGCACACGGTGTCGTCGTCGAAGAGCGCGTCCATGTACCGGCGGTCGATGGACTTGTTCATGTTCGAGTACGACAGAATCACCCCCCTGGCCAGCACGGCCCGGCCCACCGGCCACTCCAGCTGCTGCCCCGCGGGCACGACCACGCTCCCGTCCCGCTTGTAGTACCGCTCCACGTGCTGCTTGAGGGCGGCGTAGTGGGGGTTGTTGCAGGTGGTGTACTTGATCGCGTTGTCGGCATCCGTGGTGATCTCGCACATCACGGTCCGCTCGGGGTTCGGCTGGATGTTCCGTTCGTAGTCCAGCACGGAGTCGAGCTTGAAGCTGTTGAACGCCCAGGACTCCTCCCGCCGGAACCAGGCGAAGAGCGTGGGCGTCAGGATGGCGGGCGGGGGCTCGATCCGCGCTAGGTACTCCTGTGCGATCTTGCCGTACAGGTGCGCCAGCAGCGTCGTGTGGCAGCCCGGGTCGTCCTGTGTGCAGGGCGGGATGTTCCCCTCCGCCTGGTACCTGCAGTTGAACCTGCCCTTCCGCTTGTACGCGACCGGCACGTTGGTGCACGTGAGGTCCCCGCAGGTCCGCAGATAGTCGGTGCGCGTGTCGGACACCCGGACGTCCCTGGTGTCGCCGCACCCCGGCCTGATGGCCAGGTAGTCGGTGAAGGCCGGGTCGAAGACAGGGGGGAACACGCAGGTCCTGGCCACGGTCTCGTCCATGTCGATCGTGCCCGAGCCCCCCGCTGCCTCCCTGGGGATGAGGTCCTCGGGTACAGGGGAGTTCGCGAAGTCGTATGCGGCGGGGGGCCTGTTGTTGAATCGGAGACACCCTCGCATGGATTCCGAGTTCAGGATCCCCTCCACCGGGATCGTCTGCATGTTATCCGCCATGTATGCCTCGATCGTGTTGAGCAGCGTGTTCCCCCTGCTGCCCTGCTGCGCGATCATGTTCACCCGCTCCGGGTACGTGAGCTGCGTGTCCCAGTTCGTCTCGGTGATGCCGTAGCTCTGGACGTCCTTGATTAGCCGGGCGTGCCAGCTCAGCTTGCAGGACTGGGGGTCGTGCCAGTTCCAGATGATGGCTCGCTTGCCCTCGATGATCCCATCCTGCTCCCATGCGTTGCCGTACTTGTCGATCCGCCAGAGCAGCCGGGTCGAGCACCTGGGGAAGCTCAGGTCGTCCGCCGTGCCGGGGAACAGGGTTTTGCGCACCTCCTCCTTGGCGGTCTTCAGCACGTCGAGCGCCCTGGTCCTGTACGTGTTCTCGTAGGCCACCACGTCCTGCCAGGTGTACCCGCCGCGCAGGAATTGCAGGTAGGTGAGGGACGAGTCCCCCGTGGCCGCGGACAGTGGCTGGTAGTCCTCGATGGTGTGGCTGGCCCTGGTGGTGAAGGGGCGGCAGTCCTGGGAGTTGCGGGTGTTCTCGTCGATCTTGGTCCCCATCAGCAGTATGCACTGATAGAACCAGTCGAACGGGAACTCGTACAGGCTGAACATGAAGGGGTAGTACAGCCCGGAGGACAGGCGGATACCGGCGCTGGCCGCCGCCGTCGAGCGGGCGGTGAGCCTCGTGTACAGATCCAGGGCGCAGGTCGTGACGCTCAGGTAGGTCTCCAGGTCCTGGAAGGTCGGAAAGACCTCGAACAGGTCGCGCAACGACTGGAGCACCCTGTCCCTGTCCTGCATGGACGGCTGGTACTCCCTGGTGATGCTGTTGCACTGCCTGTCGATGAGCACCTCGTCCAGGCCTCGGCACGAGCTGATCCGCTCCACGCACAGCAACCTGTACAGCGGCAGCACGTCCAGCTCCAGCTGGCACCCCTGCCCCCCCGGCTTCTCCAGGCCGAACGCGCCGCAGATGAAGGGGGTTTTGACCGGGTAGTCCCGCCACGCCTGCGCCTGCTCGTCGAAGTAGCTGCGGTTGGTCTTGCGGTTCACCCCGTTGACGTAGAAATCCGCCGGGTAGCACTGCCCGACCGACGCGCACGACACGAACGGCCCCGGGTCTCTGGTGTCCTGCAGGTCGTCGATCGAGCTGACTTCGCCCCCCATCCCGAGGAAGCCGGTCGACAGGGCCGCCCGCTCCGGCATGGCCGCCATGCGCATGCTCGTGCGATCCTCGTGCAGCCGCACGAACCGGTCGAAGGTCAGCTGGTTCGTCAGCTTCTCGTCGTCCTGGAGCAGATAGGCCTCGCCCCCGCTCACCGGGGCGCACTGCGTGAACCCTCGAAGGCGCTCGTAATCCCTGTCGCACTTTGTCGGGCGCAGGTACATCAGCTCGGGGCGGTTCCGGCCGGCGGGCCACCACCTGGTCTGATTCGTGGCGATCTGCTCCAGGTCCATGACCGTGCACTCGGACGGGTTGGCCAGCAGGCTGCCGTCCGCTTGCAGGGTCGCGCACCCCGGCTGGGAGTAGCTCTGCGTGTACTTGAACCAATCCTCGAACGAGCACATGCCGTGCGCGCGGAGCAGGTCCTGGTCGGTGTTGCCCCAGTACGACCCCCCGATCAGCGAGAACGAGCGGGTGATGGCCGGGTTTCCGCAGTCCTCCTTGCTGGTCGCCATGCCGAAGCTGATGTTGTTGCCGTCCGTCTCGAGCCTGTTCTGCACAGCGATGACGGCGGGCTCGCAGGTCCCCACGCCGGAGCACATCTGGTCGTCGGGGCACTCCTTGTGCATGATGCACTCGATCTGCGTCGTGTCGATGCAGACCCCGATGCAGCCCCCGAGCCCCGAGCACTCGCTCGCGGCGGTGCACGCCCTGCTCCGGTCGCCGTCGCACACCCGCCCTCTGCAGGCAAACGTTGCGCCGCCCGAGGGGCAGTCCGCATCGGTCGCGCAGGTCCGCAGGGCGAAATCCTGGCACAGCTGGTCGGGCTTGGTCCACCAGCTTTTGCCATCCATGGCGATTTCCTGCCAGGGGCCTACGTTGAAGACGTCCTTCTCGCTCGCCGGGTATGTCCTGGCGTTCTGCGGGGGCATGTTGGGCACCGTCCCCACCGAGAAGCGCGAGGTCTGGTACAGTTCGTCCGAGGCGGTGCTGGACATGCTGGGCCACGGGAGCTCGGAGCTGCTGCTGGAGCACCTCTCGTCCCCCCAGGCGCGAGCCTCGTCGGTGGGATCGTCTCCGTCGACCACTGGGAGCGTGAAATCCTCCGTATCGTCCAGGGGCATGCGGGTGCAATACCGCACGTTGTTGGTCTCGGGCATGGGCATGCCGAAATTGCCCGAGCGGCACAGGCCGCCGACGCCGAAGAACGAGTCTGCCAGCCCGGCGTCCCGCAACAGGTCGTGCTGGTACGCGAGCTTGTTTCCATCCACCAGCGCGAACGCCTGCAGGAAGCCCCTGTATGCCGTATCCTCCGCCTCACACGGGACGGTGACGTGATATCCAACGGGGAAGCTCCAGTCCTCGGGCCACCAGTCGAGCACGCCGTCGCAGAACTCGCTGTTCTCGGTCATCGGCCCCTCGGCGGCCCACCAGGGCGCGTCCCCCGCTTGCACGTTCGCCGCCGCGTCGGGGTCATCCCAGATGCTGGCCATGAACGTAGGGGACAGCAGGCGTGCGGGGTCGTCGTCCAGCGGGTCCACGCCATCGGTCCAGCCGATCGGGTGCCCCTCCTGCACGATCTGGCGCGGGTCGAACCTGAGCCTGCACCTGGCCCCGAGGCTCATCAGGGTGGTCCAGTTCAGAGCTGCCGTGGCCTTTCCAGCGCACGGCACACACCTGCAGGGGTCGTAGAACACCCCGTCCACGCTCACCAGGCATTGCGGCGTGCTGTACACCACGGCTCCAGGGGAGGGCGCGCCCACAATCTTGAAGTGCGGGCAGGAAGGCGAGACCCCGTCCCTCGGCAGCACCAGAGGCCTGTACACTTTCATGGCGGAGCATATGTGGAGCAGGTGCAGCTGGGCCCCGCACCGCCTTCGCCACAGCTCCACGCGCTCCCTCTGGCTCGCCTGCTCGGGAAGGAATCCTGTGAGCAGCTTCAGGGCCTCGAGCCGAGCCAGCTCGATTGCGTATCGCAGGCAGTAGGCGCTGGCCCCTGCTTCCTCCACCGCCTGAGCTGCGGGAAAGAGGTCGTCGACAAATCGATCCACGAGCTCATCCGGCGGCGGGGGGCGGTCTGGAACGCAGGTGGTGAGCCTGCCCCTCTCCAGGGGAACTGTCCGCGTGGTCGGGTTCACCCTGGCCTTGGCTAGAGCGGACAACCCCCCCACGTTGGCCGCGCGGACGCCAGCCCTGCCGTGGTGCAGGAGGTCCCTGGAGGAGGCCAGCAGGCTGGTGGCGTTCCTGGCCAGCCAGGCCTCCGTCGTGACGTGATCCAGGAACCCCCAGTGAGCGGACAGTTCGAATTCGGGGCAGTACCAGGTGTACGAGAACCCCTGCTCCAGCCCGGCCTGCTGGCTCAGGTTGTACGGGCGCTCGCCTGTGCTGTGGCACGTCACCAGGCCGCTGGAGCAGATTCGGTCTCTGGTGCCATGCAGGGTGGGGATGATGCAGGTGTCCCCCACGCGCTGCCACCCGCAGAGGCACCGGGTTGGGCTGTTGCCGATCTGGAAGCGTTGGGGGTGGAACACGGGGGTCTCGGCGGTAAGCTCGTCCCCCTCCAGAACGACCACCCCCGCCTGCACAAAGTCGGTGTAGGTCACCCGCCCCTCTGGTGTGGCCACCTCGGGCGGTTCCGGGCCGCTCTCGCACATCTGGCTGCTCGACGGGGCATGCCTCGGGCTGTAGTGCCTGAACAGAGGGCTCTTCAGGAAGGCCTGGGCGGTGAAGCGCTTGACGTACGCTTCGAGCCTGGCAGGATCCCCGTCGAAGTCGCCCAGTTCATCCGGATCGTCGTCGAGGATCCCCGCCCCCTGTGCCGGCAGCGTGAAGAACACCTGCTTCAGGGCGGCGTGGCAGACGTCCCAGAGCGTGCTGTCCACCTCTTTGAGCGGGCTCATGGCCTCAGCCTCGCTGGAGTACTGTTGCGTGGGCTGCGTCGGATCGTATCGGGCCTCGTCGTCGACCCTCGTGGAGCCGGACCAGTTGTACTGCAGCCATTCGTCGGGGGCCACGTCGGGCATGTACGCCAGCCACACGTTCTGGTTCTCCAGGGCCTCCTCGAACAGCTCCTCCATCCCTACTTGCAGCGCCTGCAGGACGGTGGTGCTGTTCAGCGACGTGAAGGTCTTGTTCAGCACCGGTGGCAGCAAGGGCCTCCCGGTGAAATTCCGGCAGCAGGAGGGGAGGAAAGGGCCCGTGCCGTTTCCAGCGGCGCTGCAGTCGCAGCCGAAACGATTCACGTCCCCCCAGTCGGCGCGAAGCCCCAGCAAGGTCTCGCGCAGGATCCTTTGGACGTTGGACACGTTCTGGTTCCTGCCGCCCATGCCCCCCGCTAGGATGGTCTTGACCAGGTATCGCATCAGGGACTTGCGGGCGGGGCTGCCGCAGGTGTACGGCAGGGTGTTGGGCGCGGAGCAGGCCCGGGGGTCCACGGATCGGCCCTGCCCCTCCTCCTCGTCTCGCGCCCAGAAGGGCCCCCGGAGGCATTCCAGCCCCTGCTTGCACGCCGGGATGGGCCAGTAGTCGACGCGCGAGTAGGGCCCCATGAAGATGCAGTCCATGGTCTGGTGCAGGACGTCCCCCTCCACGCTGAAGAACTCCACGTCCACCGCGTCCGTGCCGGGCTTGCCCTCGCCCCAGACATCCAGCGAGCGGTTCACGGCTTTCTCGACCAGGGCCCGCGCGCGCGAGTACAGGTGCTGCACCAGCCCGTCCTGATTGACCCCGTACGAGGCCACCCGGTGCTGCTCGGCCGACGGGATGCTGTTGTCCGAAAGGGGGGTCCAGAGGTGCTGGGGCAGGGTGCAGTCCGTCCCCGAGCCCATGCCGTCGACGCAGGCCGCGAAGCGCTCGATCTTTTGCACCTCGGCCGGCCCGGAGAACACCAGGCACGCGTCGGTGTACTCGGGGCCCGGAAGAGTCGCCGCGGTCCGCTCGTACATCCAGTACTCCCCCTCGTCCATCCCTCCCCTGAGCAGGAACTCCTCCAGGCACTGCTGGGCCAGCGCCCCGGTGCTGGCGTCGCCGTCCCGCAGGCACTGCCCGACCCCGAGGCTGTCGGCTTGCGGCAGACTCGGGATGGCGCCATCCTGCAGCCGGAGCAAGTCCCAGTACTTGGGCTGGAACAGCATGTACGCCGCCGGGTCCCACCTCTTCTTCGCAAAGTTCTCCCTGCACTTGACCAGGACGTTGAAGGTGGACACCCCCTGCGCCTGGAACCACGGGTCGTTGGGCACCTGGCACTTGTATCCGCTGGCACTGCCGCTCACGCACTGGGTGTAGTTATGCAGCCCCGAGGACATGGCCTGCAGCTGCGCGTACGTGAACTTGTTGTAGACGTAGTACGGCTGATTCCCGCTGTCGATCATGCCCAGGACCCCGGTGCACCACAGGGCCCCTGCCTGCACCCCCTCCGCGCTCCGGGCCGGCGGGATCCGCAGGCGGTGGTCCCCGCACGCGCAGTTCACCACATCCTTGAGGCTGAACTCGGGCGGGTTGCACCTGGCGGTGTTCTGCGCCATGATCAGGATGCCCAGGGACTGGACCACGCCGATGACGTAGGCCAGCGCGCCGTCGATGATGTGCAGGAACGGCTCGATCTGCATGAGAAACAGGCGCTGGATCGCGTTGGCTGCCAGGGACGTCACGGTGATGCCGAGGGAGGTGGGGCTGTCGCTGGGGTAGCTCGCCAGCGTCTGCGCGCCCACCGTCAGGCACTGCCCCGCTATGACGTCCGAGGCGCTGCTCTCGTTGGCGGGCTTCAGGGACAGGGTGAAGCCGGTGCCGTCCATGAGCGCGATCACCCCTGAGACCTGGCACATCACGGTCTGATGCATGACGACCATGGCGTACAGCGGGGCCAGCGTGACCTGGTGCAGGAACCCGTTGAGCGCGTTGGACGAGATCGTCAGTACCGCGTCTGCGTTGGCGTCCACGTTGCTGGCCCCGCCGTACATGAATCCCACGCTGGCGTCCGAGAGCTGCAGGGCGCTGTTGACCGTCGACGTGAGGATGGAGAAGAACTCGGCGCTCCTGTCCTTGGCCTGGCAGACGTAGCACAGGAAGGCGTCCTCCGGCCACAGCAGGCGGGCCTCCTTCAGGCTCATCAGGCTCAGCTGCATGGTGAGCCCCAGCATCTCCGAGAAGATCATCCAGGCGCCCTGGGCGGACCGCAGGCCCATGCCCCCGTTGTGCCGGAGCAGCGCCCCGATGCCGCACAGAGGCCGCCGCTGGTGCACGGGCGTCCCCACGCAGTTCACCAGGGCGCACTTGTTGTAGGCCAGGCACAGGCGCTGGGCCTGCACGTTGGGGCACCCCTCGCAGCTCCGGTCGTTGCAGTTCCCCTGCATCTGGACCGTCACCTCGATGGGCGTGGACTCGAACACCCCCTCGACGTACGCCCCGCCGTTGGCCAGCCGGACCTGCTTCAGCCAGTCCCACCCGACCTTGCTCGTCGCGAAGACGTGCGCGGTGCTCTGGCTGCGCGCCGCCAGCGTGGTGCCCTCCAGCACGGACAGCCTGGCCGGCCGCGGGATGGCCTCGGGTGGGTCCATGCTCAGCAGTCCGTTGACGGAGACGAACCAGATCTTGTGGGGGAGCATCCCCGCGGCCTTGGGCAGGAACAGGTAGGGCTGCTTGTTGTAAGGATCCGCGCTGCCCGGTATCTTGGTGTACCAGTACTGCCCCCCGCCGAACTGCATGAGGTTCGTGCTGGTCTCCACCCACATGCGATTCCACGTCGCGTTCCCGCCGGCGCTCGGCCTGAAGAAGGCGTGCATCGCCTCGGAGCTGGAGCGGGCCGACTGCTGCCCCGTGTCCCTGTCCTGCGCGGACGTCATGTGCCGCGTCACGAGATCCACCAGCACCGCCCCCTCGATGATCCACATGTTCTCCACCCGCATCAGGACGTGATCGCCGTCCATCAGATCCGACAGGGCGGGGGTCGCCTGCAGCCCCGAGAGACGGGACGCCACCTGCACTGCCTGCCCGCCCCCTGTCAGCTGCACCAGGATCGCCAGCCACTCCCCCGTGCCATCCCCGAACTGCACCGTTAGCGCTGTGCCGTTCGAGATTGTCACGGCATATCCCTCGACGTCCGAGCGGTACACCGGGGAGTGCGCCATGAGGGGGGCGCACCAGAAGGTGACCAGGAGGTCCGCGCCGTCCAGCTCGGCCACCGCCAGCACATAGTCCTCCAGGTCCGCCCTGGCGCGGCGCATGCACTTGCCACTGGCCGCCCCCCTCGGCAGCTCCACGGACGCGACGGCGTTGGTCATCATCAGGCTGGTGTCCAGCTCCCCCGGGAAGAACAGGCTCTCCATGGACACGGGCAGGGGCGCGAGGGGCACGCTCTTCACCGAGACGGCGGCCATCGACTCCTGGAACGCCGCCCACTCCTTGGAGCATATCTGCTTGCACCGCGAGGTCCCGGCGCACCGCTGGAAGTAATCCACCGGCTGCGGGACAATCACCGTCACGTGGGGGTCGTTCTGGAAGTCCAGGCACCGCCCCGCCTTGTCGTCGAAGGTGGACGTCATGTAGTCGATCGAGCTGCTGAGCGCGTCCAGGGCCCTGTACTGGTGGTCGAACCAGGAGTCCATCGAGCCCGAGATCTCGCCCTTGACCCGGTCCAGCACCCTGGAGCACGCCAGATTCGCGTACTGCCCCCCCACGCTGCCGGAGATGGCCTCGTTCACGATCATGAAGAGCGTGGGCAGCAACGAGACCGGCATCGCGGGGGCGCACTGCTCGGCCGCAAACGAAGCCAGCGGCTGGCCCGCCGAGTCCCTGCACACGCACTTGGCCATGGGGATCTGCACGAAGATGTTGAGCACCGTCCGCATCAGGTCCCGCGTCAGCTCGGCCCCGCTCCCGCAGTGGTTGTACACAAAGTCCGCCCAGGGGTTGCCGGCCCCGAACATGAGCTTCAGCCCGGCGCATCCGAGCCGCATCCTCTCGGTGACCGTCGCGTCGAACTCGTCCTGCAGGTCGTACAGCTCGCCCCAGATCAGGTGGAACACCTTGGCCGCATTCAGATCGACGGAGGGGTCCAGCACGCGCTTCGTGATGGACACCGCGATCGCCGACACGGCCCGGTACGAGTACCTGCTCCACGCCACGATGCCCGCCCCGCCGGCGGACAGCCCCTGCATCATGCCTGGCCCGCCAGCCTCCAGCCCCGACTGCACCGCGGCCCACATCTGTGTCACCTGGTCTCGGATCGGGATCCGCGTGAGGGTCAGGACGCTCGCCTGCGCCGCCCACAGATCCACCGTGCCCTGCCCGTACTGGCTCATCCCTTCCATGACGCGGGTGAGCGGCTCGCCGATCGTGGGGCGCTCCGGGCTGATCAGGGTCCCGATCAGGGACAGGCTGTGCCAGAAGATGGCGGCCGCGTCGTCCACGCTGTCGAAGAAGTCGTCGAGCGAGTACGCCTGCTCGCCGCAGTTGGCCAGCACGGGGTGGTACATGGAGTTGCTCTGAAGGCCGCACGTCTGCCCGCCGATCCACATCCGCACGAGCCCCGGGGTGTACAGCACGGAGTTGGTCGCGAATTTGACCAGGAACACCCCCGCGTTGACCAGCTCGGTGGCGAAGCTCCCCACGCGGGGCAGCCTCTGCATGGACGGGCACAGCGCCGCGCGGGAGGAGCTGGGCACCGCCGTCTCCCAGACGGTCTGCTTGAGACGCATGGTCGCCGGGTTCAGCCAGTACGTCCGGCTCGTCGTGTTCCCGCCGTACCGGAAGACCCCCTGCTTCTCGTCGTACGACCGCACGTATGCCGCCTGCACGGTCACCGCGATATTGTCCTCGTTCAGGTACTCCAGCGCCTGGACGCTCGCGTTGAAGACCTCGTCGCACGCCCGCACAAAGTTGCCGGAGAACCCCTGGATTTCCACAAACTTCACCAGATCCTGGCCGCACGAGTAGGCCGCGCATCTCCGGTACGCGCTCACGCGGTAGATCCGGATCCTCGAGTAGCTGCTCTTGAGCAGGATGCCGAACTTGCTGATCTTCTCCGGGCTTGCCATGTCGGAGCAGTACTGGAAGTAGGCCCCCAGCGCGTCGGCGTTCGGGCTGCTGGCGTAGAACACGTAGTTGCGCGAATTCACGGCCGCTATCCTGTTCGTCCCGTAGTTGAACGGGATGGTCAGCCTGTCCTGCGCCTCCTGCTCCACCGTGGTCAGCTGCACCACCGCCTTGGGCAGGGCGGGCACCTGCTGGTTGATCGCGTTCAGGCTGAACACGTCGACCTCGCTCCCCTCCAGCCGCTCCACCTGCACCGCGTGCGCGTCCCCGCCCAGGTCTGCGGCTGACAGGATGGTGTCCCCTGTGATCGCAAAGGGCTGGCCGAGCAGCCTCACGTTCGCCGACACCCGAGCCCGCACGCTCTCCTCCTTGGTGATCACGCTGATCACGCGTTCCGCGCGCCTGCAGATGGGGTCGGCCGCGTACGAGGCCCCGTGCACCCCTACCCCGGCAGTCTGCAGGATCCCCGCCATGCTCGCGGCGGCCCTGCTCAGGCTCTTGGGGGCCGTGGGCATGCCCGGGTTGATGGCGCTGGCCCCCCCCTCCTCCAGCGCGCAGTCCCTGCCCAGTATCGTGGTGCCCTCCCGCCACCGGCGCGCGCCAGTGAACACCAGGTTGTCCCTGCCGGCGCCTGCTGTTCTCGCCGCCATGCAGAAGGGCATGCACGGGGCCACGTCGAGGCAGGCCGTCTCCGCGTTCAGATTCACGTCCTGCCCGCAGCGCGGCACGAGCCACACGGCCGCGTCCAATTCCCTGCACGTCCCTCGCGCTATGCAGTCGTGCGTTGGGAGGGTGGTCCTGTCCCCGCCCGATCCCAGACTGGCGTCCGTCGTTTCGTACCGCGTGAAGGACCAGCGGATCGATTTGACGTACAGGTCCACGCCAGCGCAGGTGTAGAGGCTCGCTGCGGCGGGGGTCGGGAACAGCACCTGCAGGAGGTAGTCCTCCTTCCCCGCATCCGTGGGTATGCCAGACATGGGCAGGATGGAGCACAGGACCACCATGCCCGATGCTGTGTCGGAGCAATTGCACCCCATCATGGCGGTCGTCTGCATGGCCCCCGCTGTCTTGCCGCTGGACAGCGCGCTGACGTCCAGGTCGTGCACCTTGGAATAGGTCACGGCGGCCACGCCCAGGCCGGAATCCATGGGGTGCGCCCAGCTCTGGACCTTGGTCTTGGTGCCGTCGTTCTGTGCCAGGTAGTACGCTGTCTTGCCGTCGGTCACCGCGTACAGCCAGTCCGTCAGGCCCACCACTGCGATCGGGGCAGCGCTGCCGTTGAAGAGCAATCGGTCGGCCAGGAGGTCCGGGAACACCCCTGCCGCCGTGGAGTCGCAGGCCTGGGCTTGGCCCGTCAGAAGCTCCTGGACTATCCAGAACGCCATGTTGACCCAGTTGTCCAGCGCCATCCCCACGCTGCTCATACTGGCGGCCAGAAAGTTGAAGAACGGGGCGAAATCGGGCGTGCACATGAGCAGGTCGAACCGATCCCCCGCCTTCAGGGCGCATCGCACGGTGGTGGCCCGCGGGATCACCACGAGGAGCTGGGTGACGGCGTTCACGAGGTTGTGTATCCCCTCCGACAGGTTCAGGTCCAGCAGGGGGAACAGCAGCAAATCGATCGGGGCCGCCAACGTCCCGCAGATGTTCTGCGCCAGCTGCGATCCTAGCGCCACGAACTCCCTCACGTTGCCCATGCTCGACAGGATGTCCACCACCCCCCTCTCCGGATGCAGGCATTGCATCCCCTCGCAGAAGAACGACTCGATGAACCAGAACAACGCCAGGCTCAGGTTCTTGACGAGATCCACCAGCGTTGTGGCCATTTTGAGCACGGTCTGAATCTCCTCTATGATCAGGGGGAGCAGCCCCTGCAGGCCTACCGCCTTGACAAACCAGATCATGCTGTCCCAGAGGGGCAGCAGGCCTCTGAGCAGGACGTCCACGACCTTGGCCGGGATCACCACGGTCTGGTGTATCCACGGCCCGACGTTTCGGTTGTATGCGCGCACGGCCCCGGTCCAAATCGAGGGATATTCCGTGAAGGTCACGTTCACCGCCGAGAACGCCATGAAGATCACCAGAAAGAACACCCACCACTGCGCCAGGCCGTACACCACCCTTGTCACCACCCTGCCCGCCGCCCCTAGCGCGCTGGTGAATACGGTCAGCAGCGCCACCAGCATCTGCTTGGCCGTGTACCTCTTCAACTGCGACGCGTGCGTGACGAGCGTGCCCAGCGCGTGCGCTATCAGAGCTACGATGCCGAAAATCATGATAGATGCGCCCATCGGTACTGCGAGCACCTCTAAGCCCATCTCAGTCAATCCTATTTCCCAGGCTGTGGAATCATTTTATATAGCGCCTCCAGGGGCTGTGTACATCCACAGTATATATTAGGACGTGGGGCGGGCCAGGGGTCACCCCGCCGTCGCATGCCCCACCCCGTTGTCACCCCCTCTGCTATATTCCTGGCCTTTGTGGTGGTCACCCGCTTCATGTCCGCCGCGCACTGCCTGCCGGTGGATCCCAACGCCACCGCCGAACTCGTCACGTTCGATCCAGCCAATATCACGTTCGTGGCGGAGACGATGATCAGCGTCCCAGTCGAGGTCTCGCCGCCCCGGGACAAAGCTCTGGCTCGCCTGGGAGCCAGGGCGCCCCCCGCAGGCCCTATCCAGACAATGCTCGAAGCCGACGGGGACATTCTGGCGCCCATCGGTGCCTTCTTCCAACGTTTGCTGGACAGCTGGGCTGGCAGACCCGCCTCGGATCATCAGCCGGTCCCGGCCTTGTAGCTCCTGTAGCAGTCCAGCTGCCCCGACTGCACCGTGGAATAAAGCCTCTTGCACTTGCTGCACTCAACGCAGTTGTTGACCAATGGCTGGTTTTGTGTCTCGATCTTGTTTCTGTCGCACTTTTGCAGCTGCTTGTTCCCCTCACAGAAACTGTATTCACCGGATATGTCCGGCCGCGACGCACACTGGATGCACGCGCTCTGCCCCGTGTTTGCCTGGTAGTAATGGTCAGGGCATTGGGTTTTCTTCCCCTTCACGCAGAAATGTCCCACCGGGCATGGGATGCATACCGAGCTGTTGGTGGGGTCGGGGTATGTGGCCCCATCACAGATGCATTCACTCCAGTCGTCCGAATGCGTGAATTGGTCGGAAAGACAGGCAATTGGGGCTTTATCCCCCCCCTCACATTTCCACGCCTTGCTGTTTGCCGGAAGGGTGTATGCCCTTGGTGTATTCAGGTAGTGCTGGGGCCATTGTCGTGCTTGTTCGCATGCAAAACAGGTGCCAACTGCAGACCATCCAAGCATTTAAAAATAAGTAATTGTTTCTCTTCGAATTTGCAGGTGGAGGGTCAATACCTGGAGGCGGCCTGAGATTGGCAGTCTCGTTTCCAACAGTGACTGTATAGCCGCCAGCCTCTGGGACCTGCCTGCATGATCAATGCATCAATAAAATCTGTTACTAAATTATGAATATGGGAATAAAAATTACCAGTTGCAATTATTTGACCTCAGACAGGTATTCCACGTTCCTTTGGGACATTGAACACACTCGATCTGGGTGTTTTGTAGCCCAGACTCTGAATCAAATGATGCATATCTGGAAGCGAACGTCCCCTGTGGACAGACTACAGGGCATTCGGCTGCGACACAGAAATCACATTTACCAGTCAATAATGATTGAAATTTCTTTGCGTTAATAATGTAGAATTTGATTTGTTTTATTTCGTTGACTTTCCAGCATCCAGAATATGACGAGACGTCACAATTTTCTCTGAGGTAGCTTAGGGGAAATTGATCCTCCTCGCTTTTCAATTGTTTTGTATATGGACTCAGGGTTCGCTCAACCCATCTTTCTCTACTGTAATACCATTGTGCAGTGGATGATTCATACTTGGCAGTGTATTGATTGAATGAGATTTTGCCTGGGCTGAACAGAGCTTTGCAGTTGCTATATCTCTGTGCTTGGAAAAATGTACTTTCAGAAACCCATACCCCACTGCTAAATCTTTCTACCCATTTTGCATTCTTGTAATCAAAAATGTATTCTAGATTGTCAAGTGGAAATCCGTTAAAAACTAAAATATCATCAAGAGTTGTTGGCGGTTCAGGGGTTACTCTGAAAACATCCTTTGATTTATCGGTTCTATCTTCAACAATGGTAGGAAGTCTTCCATCAACAGCAAACAGCATGCACATCCATACTACATAATATTTGCCAGTCATAACACAGGTAAAGAGTCCCAGACTTTTATTCCTTAATAGCAATCAAACAGGATATCATTGGTGTATTTACTATCCCCCAGCCTCAGGGCATGGGCTCCTGTCTGACCAACGGAGCAGCAGACCACAAGGAATAGCATTTCTCCACATCATTGTATGTGACATCCACCCCGGTGAGCTCCTGCACCATAAAGCAGTAATTCTCGCGGAACCTTTTGCCCCACTGATCACCCAGCCTCTCCTTGTCGGCCATCGAAGGGATCCCGTGCAGCATGAAGTTGTTCGCCAAGAATATCCTTTTCTGTGGGTCCGTGCATGTACTGACTACATGCCATTCGACCCATAGCACCAGAGAGCGAAAGTAATCGAGCCGATCCTCGTAGGGAAACAATTCCGTCGTTGCATGAGGTCCCATATCGACGAGCATGTTCACCAAGCGAAGAAACTTGGCAGCATAATCGCTGGCTGCTGGGATGGCCTTGCTCCTACTATCCACCCCAGAGATTTTCCTGTTGTGCAGAATGGGTTCGATAATCTTGCAAAACAACACAGGGGATTTCATGGGGTTGTCAAACAGCTTCCTGAGCATTGCCTTGTTCTCGTGGTCCCACTGCCCGAATTGGCTGGAGTCTTTCGGCACAAACTCGTTGGCCATGAAAACCACGGAAGCCACCCAGCCTTCATCCTTGAGTGCTTCCTCTGGACTCTTTTCGAATGATTCTGGGTAGGTCTTCATGATGAGGTCGCATGCGAGATGGTGCGTCTCCTCGTCCCTGTACCTGTGATGGGGCGTGAGTTGAAGCGTGCCCATCCCTCGCTTGGTGGCGCTGAGAACGGGTTGCAGTTCTTTTATTTCTATTGGTCACGTCCCCTGTTGCCTTTTCAAACCCACGAAGAGTCACACGTGACCTGCGAAGAGTCACACGTGACCTGCGAAGAGTCACACGTGACCTGCGAAGAGTCACACGTGACTGGTGTAAAGTGTCTCTTCATAATAAAATCCAGCGTTCCTCTTTACACCAAGCTTGATAAAATCCGGACAATTGGAGAAGGCGGGCCAAAAAACATTGCCATGCCACGCAAAGCGCCTCAGACGACCAACCTCCCCCCTGTCCCCAAGCTGGTCCTGCCTGCACAGGCTCCACAGACGCTGGAAGGTCAGGGAGTCAAGCAGGTTGTCCTCGGGAAACGACCTGCCACTCCCCCGCCGTCCTCTTCATCATCGACTCGCAGGAAAAAGCTCCTCGTGGCGACTGCGCCGGCGCGCCCGTTTATCCCCGCGTACATTCCCGTCAAACGTCCCGAGCAGTTCAGTTATCACATTATGCAGCATTCTGCCAACAAGACTCGCACGTATCTCGTGGCCATGGGTCCTGACAAGCACAGGGGGGAGGACGTCATGAAGTCTGGCTGCTTCGTGTACTTCTACCCGGATATGTTTTGCCTGGACCAGAAGTCGGCGCCCTGCATCCGGCTGACCCCTGCGCCCAGGAATCTGGATGTCAAGAGCGCTCATTGGTGGCTGCACGCGGCCCAGCTCCCCGGACCTGATCCGACATCTGATGGGACGGTCCAGTGTTTCCCTACCCCCAAGGAAGGGTTCGTCGCCGGCGAGTATGTCTCGTTTCGCCACCGCCCTGGAGCCTATGGCTGGATCAGCGCTGTGATTTACAGGAACTACGGGAATCGGCTCTACCTGGTGTGCGGTGTCATGGAGGGGGGGGACTTTCGGCTGATGATGACGACCGACACGCAGGTGGCCGGCCCCGAGTTCACATTCGTGCCCCCCGTCGACCCGTTCTGGAGCAAGAGCGTCTTTCCTATCATCCACTCGGAGGAGCCTGAGCTCTTCAGCAACTTTGAGGCGCCCGCCGAGGGCTTTGAGGTGAACGACCCCGTCACTGTGACTCGCGTGGGCAAGAAGGAGCCGGTCGACTGCAAGATCTCGTCTGTTGTCAGGAACAAGCAGGGGGCCATCGTGGAGTATTATGTGCAGTTCTCCGACGGGCAGATCGTGGGATATCCCGAGAAGGATGTGCTCGGCCCTCGGGTGGACCGTTTCAATGCGGACCTCAATCCTGCGCACCTTACCCCCGCCCCCGAGCTCATGCAGTGGGCGAAAGCTCAGGATGACGACGGGGGCCTTGGGTGTGACGAGGATATCTCCGACCTCCGTGTGGTCACTGTCTCAGGCACTTGCCGCCTTTCTCCTGTTGATCCTGCCATGTTCGTGACCCCTCCGTTGGATCTGATGGGGCCCAATATGATCAGGTGCATCAACGGCGGGGTCGAAATCCCGCAGCCTGGAGTTCTTATCAATCGAGCTGCTGCCCGCATCCGTGCAGGAGCGGGAAGGCTCTTCTGTATGGACCAGGACTGAGGACGACCAGGATTATCAGTCATCTGCCTTTTCCCCGTCTGACTTCTGGGGGGGGATGGAAGAAGAGCAGGAGGAGGCCAGCACCCCCGTCAATGAGGATGGGCTGGCCAAGGATTTTACCAGTATGGCCCGGCAGTGAAAGTGGTGGTTGCAATAAATTTCCTGTATTCTTGCCAGTCAAACGCGCCCGTAGTTTGTTGGAATGTGTATCAGAGGCACTGCTGCGCTGTCCTCGTCGGGGGGGCCCTCCTGATTGTGGCTGTCAGTGCTCAGGATGTGGGGCGGCTTGTCGGGGTTGGGCGTGTGGTAGAGAATGAATGTGGCGTAGAACAGGATTTGCGTGATGTAGGCCACGTGCTCGACGATGTAGGCGTTGCGCGTGCCCCCCTGCCTGGCGTGCTGCCCGCTGTTTTCCTCGACCGCCCACAGAATCACAAAGGTCCCCACCAGGGCCAGCGTGGTGAGAAGCAGGAACCAGCGCAGGGCCTGGTGCAGCCCCCTCAGGTGTTCGTGCGTCCTCCCCGCCAGCCGCAGAAACGCCATGGAATACATGAGGGACCCCAGGCAGAACAGGGCCACCCCGCTGAAGTGGTTCGCGTTGTCCTGGTGCATCACCAGCCAGCCCCTGCTCGCCGGGTCATGAATGGGTTATCGCAGGATTATTCCACGTGAGTAAAATTCAAAAATCAAGGCGTGAAGCACTCACCATCCGAAGAGCGTGATGAAGATCCCCACGAAGCCCGTGTACTCCCAGACCGGGAACACGTCCTTGTAGCGGAACAGGAACATGACCCCGCCCAGCATCCTCAGGGCCAGGGTCATGGTCAGTATGATCGCGTACTCGGGCGTCGAGAACAGCGTGTCGGATATCATGCTCTGCGTGTCCAGCTCGTACACGAACATGTAGAACAGGAAAAAGCCTAGGTCGAACGCGCACACCGCCAGGAAAAACAGCTGCAGCCCGTCCAGCTCGTGCGGCGTGTGCGCGTGGGGATGGTGGTGCCTGTGCATGGTGCCGTGGATCTTCAACCGGTTTGGCGTGGGTTTTATACGGGATCGGGGCGGGTCTCTCATTTGCACTGTGACATTTGTTCATGGGGTGTGT
>JACCEA010355572.1_pt1 | contig 24900 bp, 23 predicted proteins | sample 7449851 | NCBI WGS metagenome assembly JACCEA01 (sample SAMN15323453, study PRJNA562643) | freshwater metagenome | isolation source: river surface water | place: USA:Blue River Watershed | collected 2017-08-18 | reverse complement strand
CCAAGCATTGGAAATATTAGATTGGGATGTGCTACATATGAAGAAGGTGCTTCCGTTGGTAAGTTTTATAGTATATTATTGATGAATTTCAACATATCACACAACTTTAGCATCCAAAAGTCGTCAATCGCTGCCCATCGATTTAGTCCCGTTACTAGTAGATCAAGAAGAAAATCTAATGTGTTTCTTAGAGATCAAACTTCACGAGGAAAACCCATCTTATTGGCTTGAGTTGCAAAGCTTAGAGTATAACCCACCGTTGAAAATACACGATTCAATTTATGATTTGGTCTACGGAACGACAACATTACATTCCACTCGACCATCATATTTAATCACCAGCTTTCGACAAGAATCCTTTGGTGAAGTTCCTGATGTTTACAACACGTCGGTGGAACACAAGGTTAGACAAATCATAGCATCATTGTCCCAAGAGGAGCAAACAAGAGAGACATTGTCGAAATTTTTTTGGACTTCAAATGATTCAAGACAATACTTCCAGCAAGTAACCGCACCCCAAGCAAACAATCTCGAGTTCATGATCGACTACAAACATCATAAACAGTGGATCCAAGAGCTAGATTTCTTTGGCAACTTTTTATTTCAGTCTGAAGATATAGGGCAAAACCAAGAATATTCAGATTCAAGTTACTTTTCCCGAGAACATCAGAAGTGTGAATTTGGATCTCTAAATAGCTTTACTGAATTTGACGTGGGAAGTTTGAAACTCAACTTAGAACCATATTTGGAGCACGTGGATGAAAAGATGAGAGTGCAATGTATCGCTTTGTTGACAGCAAGCCTAGCTAATTTGCCATTTGTCCATCACTTAGCATTACAGCGCTCCCCTGAACTCTTTAATTTTCGTGCTCGAAGTATCACACAAAGCGCTCAAGTAGGATCCGATATGAGCGTAACTCCATACACTGCTGCTGGATTATTAGGCGATGGACAAGTGATTGCCATAGCCGATACAGGAGTGGATTCTTTCTCTTGTTATTTTTACGATTCTCAAGGTCAAGTGAAACCAACTTCTGTTGCAAGCCCTTATTATGACACCAAGTATCGAAAAATCATTCAGTATGTTTACAATGGATGTGGTGACACATCAGATGCAGCAGGTGGACATGGAACCCACGTTGCGGGAATCGCTACGGGTTGTATGGCAAATGCAAACATCTCCACGGATGGAAAGTATGATGGTGTTGCACCCAACGCCAAATTATCATTTTCTGACTTTGCTAAGCCTGGAACAGGATTATGTATTCCTTCTATTAATCAACTCTATGGCCCCGGATATACTGCTGGTGCGAGAGTCCACTCCAATTCATGGGGATCATATTTCACAGGAAGCGGCTATTATGCTGGTCAAAACACAGATGGATACTTGTACAAGACCCAGGTAATTGAATCAAACAAATTCAGTTGAACAATTGATTGTCTTTCATATAGTCAATGGCTGTTTTCTTTGCAGCAGGTAATGCAGGAGGAAATGGGAATGGAGATCGGACAATAACTATTGAGGGATCGGCAAAGAATGTGATTACGATTGGCTCCAGTGAAACTACGTTGGGCAGTGCTGACATTGCAAATGTAGCATTCTACAGCTCAAAGGGACCAACCTATGACAACAGGTTCCAATTCCATTATGGGGTTTTGCTGTAATAATGGATTCCTTTTCGTTTAGAATTAAACCTGATCTAGTTTCTCCTGGGGATGGTTTGTTGTCAGCAAACTCTGCAGGGACTGGCAAGACAAGTTGCAGTACCATTCAAATGACAGGCAAGAGAAAAATGGTTATTGTTCAAATCAGAATATGAATGTTCTGAAACCAAATTTCCCTAGGTACATCCATGGCTACCCCTGGCGCAGCTGGAATTGCCTTGTTAGTTCGCCAATATTTCATCGATTCTGCTTCCAAATTTTGGAGAGCCATATGCAATATCAACTACCGTTCATGCAAAAGCTTTATTCCAAGTGGCCCATTGATCAAGGCCATTTTTACTCATTCTGGGAAGAAAATGAGTCTCTTTGACGGTGGTGGATCTTATGATGTCTCGTTGGGAGCACCACCTGATTATATTCAGGGATTCGGACGCTTAAGTCTGTTCCAAGTTCTTCCATTGAAAGGATGGTTAACATCATTTGATTTATTCGTTGCTGATGCAGTGAATATTGAAGAAAATACTCAAATTGTTTATAATGTTCAAGTTTCATCATCCACTCAACCTTTAAAGTGAGCGAATATAATTCCCATTCAACACCACCACTTTTTTAATATATATATATCTTAGAGCAACCCTTTCTTGGTATGATCCACCAGCAGTTCAAGGAACAACATCGAAAGCATTGATTAACGATTTGAATTTGTATGCGATATCTCCATCAAATCAAAGGTATACAATAATCTACTTGTATAAATGCTCATTCAATTGCTCTCTAATTCGCTGCTCATAAGAATTTATCCCAATAAAAGAACATCAGCAGACACAGTCAACACGGTGGAAAGAGTGAATGCAACAAACCCTGCCTCCGGAACCTGGAAGGTAACATGTTGAAAGTATGAGAGAATCGTCAAAACACGTTTTGTAAAGCGCATGTCTATTTTAGGTTGTTGTCTCTGCAGGGGCATTACCAGTGATGGGCAATCAATTGTTTGCACTGGTTATAACATCTGCAGGTAAAGTTAGTTACACTTGACGACATGTTGAAGAAAATGCCTCTAAACTCTCAGTTTATTGAATGGATTTCTGTGTGGTCAAATTCGTGCCACATGAAATTGTCATCTCCAGTTATTGCCAATAGTCGTGTAGAAATATATGAGTTAACCAGGGGAGAGATCAGTTTGATGAATACCTATTAGTTGTTAAAAAGCTTCATATGATTTCCATTCCAGAATATTTGAAATCCTACAATTATTTTGCTCTGCTCTTCCGACTACAAAACATTCTCTTGTTGAGCAATATTCAGCATTTTCTTGAAAACACCATTCATACACAATACAATGAAGAGCGAAACCATGTAAAATGCCCCATCACTTGTCTCAAAGTGGCTCAATAAATTCATACCAAACAATCCTGTAACCAATGCGCCACATGCGATAGCTAAAGATGTGATTGAAATAAACAAGCCAAGTTTGTGTGAAGCAAATTCATTCTTTTCAATAGCTACTGTAACTACCTCTTCCTGGTTACTGGCTTGTCTAGTTAAATCGCGAATCTCTAGTAAGAGCCAATTTAATTCGGTCAAAATAGTATCCAAGGCAGAAGTCCATTCCGGAATAATGTGGACGGCTGCGGATTGATTGATATTTTTGTCAAAATGAGACGGAACTTCCACCAGACGCAATGCTTTTTCAACAAAATATTTAGTTTCATCAATTCTTATTTTGGCAAGATCTAAATCTGATTGTAGAGGCACCAATAATGATCTCTGCCAATGTTTCAGTTGTAACATTCCCAATCCACCAATATTGGTCGTTCCATTACTTGCCGATACCTGATTCCTTGATAGTTTTGATAGCTTTAACTGGCTTGGGTTGAAGGCCTTTTTTGCTGATGATCGTATCGCAACTACATGCTGGAAAAGCATGGATTGGAGTATCTCTGTGATACCAGGTAAGATCTTTGAATTCATTTCGTTTCTGGCGCTATCACACTTTTCACAATAAAATACAGACGAACTATCTTGATTATCTGATGAAAATTTAACATGAAGTTGGTTATTCCTGCCTATTATCATCCCAGATGACTTGACAACAGCAAGTTTACCAGCTAAACTCTTCAATAAGTTCGTTCCATAATTTCGAATCTTGTTGCTAGGAGGGTCTAACAAGTCAGAAGATTTTCCAAATCGTTGGGAAACAATTTCAACGGATTCCGAAGAAATAGGGGATTCTTGAGTTGATAATTTATCCCACAGATTATTTCTAATTCTTTTGTTACCAATGGCACCAAATGCTTGTCGGACTACCTCAACGATTTGGTCCATTAATCCTTCGTGGCCATCCGATGGAAAGATGAAAACTTCTTGATGCTGATAGTCCAGAATTAACTTAATTGTATGAATACCAAGGAAGCAGCTCTTGCCATATCGTGTATCCATACGAACTACAGGAGACCCAGAATATAGTGGATCAAGAAAATTCAATTCTTCCCAAGAATGTAATGAAAACTCTTTCAATAAATCATATTTTGTTTTGACAACTTGGGAAACATGTCCATGACGATTAACTTTTATAAAAGGAATATATTGATGATAAGACTCCAATAATGATTGACTTGCTGCTCTAGCATGACCAACCGCTGCTGATGAGGCATGGAGAGTAGGATTTAGAATGTCAAATATGAAACTATCGTCTTCAGAGCTATTTTGTATTAACTTTGCAGGAGAAGCGATTCCAATTGTTGGATCTGTTTCTGGCATCAAGGCTACTTTAGATGAGCGCAAGTTTGAGGTGGAACCACCACGAATCTTGCAAGTTGTAAAAGGGGAATAGGATGACGTTCTGAATCCAGAAATACTTCCTAAGGCATTCCCAAAAATTGGTACCAATAAGATGATATTCACCAGGAATATTCTTAAATTCCAGAACAGCATTTTGGATAATGCATGTGGTGAAGTTTTGTGTGAAAATATAATGAATGATGAAGGAACTAGATTAATTAATAAGTAAATTAAAAAGCAGCAATATGCTGCTGCGGCCGCTCGCTGTGTGGTTGTATGGGCTAAAATCAAAGGGCTCCGCTTATTTAAGATACTTTTTCCACAGGTGACCGTTATATTGCCAGCAGGGCAGCGCAGCAGATGCAGCTCTGCTGCTGCTCCGCCACCAGAAAAAAATCAAGTGTTGGGAGAGAACATAAAACAACAATGCAACGAGAAAAAACAAAGGAGATCCAGTCATTTTGCGACATTTAACAAACAACTGCTTGTTGATACGACTATGGATGATCCCACCCTAGCAATAATGAGCCATGGTTCACCTTCCAAGATACAATCCATCACATTCCTGGACCTTTCTGAAGATTTAATCTTTGGAATAGCATTTTCTGGGTATTTGGGTTTTACAGTGAAATCAATTGTGAAGATTCTCTTGACATGTCGACAATTATATCGTATTGGTCGTTATCAAGTGGGTATTTTTCAGTTTCATGACCAATTCACACAACACCAATGGTGTACTATATCAAAGGCATTGGGACAATTTGATAGTGTTTCCTGTATGGATTTCAGTTATAGTCACAGTGAGAGGCTTCCGTCATCAATACTAAAGAACTTGACAAGATGGAGCACAACATTGTTCGGATTGAATTTTAAGGACACATTGATCAGTGACGCGGATTTGAAATTTCTCACTTCATTCGATGACTTTGAAATGATTCATGAAGATCAAACAAATGAAGAGTCACTGAAGAATCATAGTATTTCTGCTTCATCCTCTTTGACGACATTGGAAAGTCTTGATGTTACAATGGACTTGGAAACTGATGAAGCTATTTCATGTTCATCAAGGGAAACACAGAAGATCATCGTTTCGCAGGTACAATATCCACAACTTCGTTTTCTTGATTTGTCGAAAGTAAAACGAATTGATCGTACCCTCATTACCGATGAAGCGTTAACTCCCTTTTTAAGATGCAATCAGATGAAATGGTTGAATTTAGGAATGACTGATATTACGAATGCTGGAATTGAGAAAATTGTTAAAGCAATGCCTCATTTGGAATATCTGTCCATTCCGTATTGCCATAGATTAACAGATCACTGTTTGTATCATATCAAACAATTACCATTGGTTGTCTTAGACATTACATTCTGTCGCGGATTGACTCTGAATGCGTTCACTATCCTATTTGGCGACAGGTAAGAATGTTATTAATAGCAACAAGGTGCAAAAATTATAGTTTCTTTCTTTCCCTATGGTGCTGTCAGGTTGAACCCAATTGCCCAAAGTCTTGAAGTATTAAGTTGCCCATACTATGCAGGATTCAGTGATCATCAAATGAACAAACTCCTTAACCTTCCTAAGTTGTGCCGGCTAGATTGTCGTTCTACCAGCAATGAGTCTGTGGTAAGTTTCCCCATCCTTTTTCAGTTGTAACATTTGCTCACTTGATTTCAATGTAGCAAGTTACCGAAGAAGTTAGGAAGCAAGCTCGTCAAAAATTTAAATTATTCGTTTTGTATCATGAAGATCAAGTAACCGGAGAGATGAAGAACCAATTGAATGGTCTCGCAAATTATTCACCCGAGTATTCTCAAATGTGGCCTTTGTTTCATTGGCCGTATTGCAAAGAGTTGCTGTAGATATCAGATTGAGATGGTTTCTGCATCAAGTATGTCCCAGCCTTGGAAGTTTGTGGAATATCGTATACCATTCCAATTCAAATTTATTATACTGTAGATACATATTATTTTTTTTTGTGAAATTGCTTTTATTGATATTAAAGTTATGGTTAATCACCTCACAAGAATATACAACATGAATCTACAAATTACGGTTACATTCACACTGAGCACCACATTTAGAAAAACTATTGAACGCACTCGATTCCATTCCAATGCAACACGGTCCACTAAGAGCACAATTTACATGATATGAAATTACAATAATGTACAAGACGCAAAAAGAGTGACGCAAAGGTAAAACAGTGATAGAATAAATACTTTACTAAGGAGTATGAGAAGTAGAAAGTAGACTGCATAGGAGCTATTGCTACAAACTTCAAAACATTCTTTCTAATAACCTATAGTATGTATCTATTATGTATCTGCTGAGTTTGGCGAGAGAAAAACAAATAAGATGACACACACCAGTAATTTCTGCATTCCCATTGCGCTTGAAAGTGTCAATTATAAGATGATTTGATAACTATAAAGTGGTGTTAATTTTTGCACTTGAGTAAATGCACAACTGAATATATGGATAGGAAATCCTATTTGGTGTGGTATCCATAAGAAGATTTCTAAGAAGTAGCCTATCACACTTGCCAAAATCCCTCCACATTATTCAACAATGGAGCATGCAATGACCACTTTGTGGATTAACACAACACTTCAAGCACCACAGAGAAAGAAGTAAAACACACGCAAATGCGGTTAATTTCAAACGTGTAATCAATAAATTACATTGGAGGAAGAACGAAACACATACACAATAATGAGCAGAAATATATATAGATAGACAGAGTTTAAGACAATGAGATAGATAGACTACTCCCTCTTGATATTTAACATCAACACATTTCTAGATAGATAGATTCGACACGAACGACACAGCGGGTAAACCATGTTAGTTTCATTTCTTTTTATAATTGTTTTGCTGATAAAAGTTGCTCGAACATTTCACCTGTTTTTAATATGTTGATCTGTAATTGAATATTAGAAGCATTACAAAGCACACTTTGTTCGAAGTTTTTTCTTCAATCGTTTAACTTCAGTCTCTAAATGCTTGACACGTTGTTGATTGTAGAGAAGATCCCTTACCATAGATGCATTGAAAGAGATAGTCGCATTTTCACCCATATAGATTGGTGGTCCCAAATACTTTACGACAGAAAAAGCATTGCAAACTTCATGCTTTTCGGCACGCTTTCCATTGGTCCAACGTAGTGGTTTGCGACCATGACAGTTAGATGGCAATGGACATAAGCGAACTTCTGAAGAGAAGCTACAACTACGACGGTGTTCTGTGGTTGGAGGCATGGTGTATCCAGTGCTACCAAATTTGAACCAAGGTATCATATCCATAACACCCCATTCTCTACATTGATACCACCATCCTTTACAAGGAGCAACCCGATAGAAACCATCATCACAACAAGAACCATGGCTACGGAAGAGGTCTTCTTCAATCACAATGACCGAGGGAATATCAAGATTCGTATCCTTGTAGTGCTTATGCAAATCCTCAGGATAATCTTGCATCAATGGTAATGTCTATGATAGAAAAAAGTCTCAAAACAGCTAATGACTCACGAAAAACTTATTCACCGACCTGCATACGGTGGGGAGCAACAACGAAGTATCCATCACTATTATCGATCGTATCAAACAAATCTCCTGTTCTACGCATGTGCAATATCTGATCACCCTCAGTGAAATAGACATATTCCATGCCATGATAATCGGTACCCTGACGCATATGCTTAATTACGGAAACGATCGAATATCTCGGCAAAGCAGTTGAACGATTCAAATGATCCAATGGCACAGGCATCTTTACTAATCGCCAGTAAGGGATGTTCATATCTCTAACCGCAGCAGCGTCTTTATCATCAGCCACAAATACAATAGTATTTGGAAAATATCGATATACTGACCAAAATGTTGCTTCAAAGAATGGTTTGCGAATTCTAGATTGCACTGTAGAATGTCTGGCGGAAAATGCCAGCGAGGAATACACCATAATCGCAACAGTCTTGTACACTCTTGGATCCACGCGGTCATTAAATGTCTCATTGAATGTTGCAACATGACTCGCCAAAGCTTTCACAGTGATAGCGAGTTTTTCATGGGCAGCTTCAAATATATCAGGATTAGAGAACGGTATCTGATTACTAGTTGCTGATAAATGTTCAACCATAAAATCAAAGAAGTCTCTCGTCATAACAGTTACTGTCCCTTCATATTTAGCACGAGTTACAGCAAAGGTTGCACCTGCCATATTGAATGATGCATTGATGCGATCTTCAATTTTTATTAAATGAGACTTATGAACTAACCACGATGCAGAGAAATCTGCAGCTGATTCAGTAGTATTGGGAATAAAAACACCAGAGAATGGTAAATTTGTTAAGATATTTCCACCGCTTACTCCGGTTGCCGTCAATATCAAAGAAATCACAAGCAAATAAAAATATGAGAGCAATATCGAAAACATTAGATTATTGCGATTTTGGATGCCAGCACTACACCGAACAGAAGTAATCTCGATCTGCGACATATTTATATTTTTAACACAATACGACAAATAACAAATTCTACTCTCGATGGATTGATTGATAGTGGAGATTTTGATTCAAAGTAAGTCAAATGACACCAGAAAGTGTTGTGACAGAAACGAATCGACCCTAATCCCGGTAGGCACAATTCGTTTTATCTTTTCCAAAATGTGGTGCACCGAAAGAAGAAGTGCGATGAGATTTACGAGATTAGTTAGCGTTATTGATTCCAGATTGATTCATCCGAATAAACACGAAACATCAAACACCATATTTATTAAAATATTACACAACAGCAGCAGGGCAGCAGCGCGAAATAGCAGCAAATCGTTGATTTGAGAATCTAGATAATTTGGGATGGAGTGACTCCGCGTCCACTCATCAAGCCGAGTGGACAAGACGAATTTGGACATTTCAATAATAATTAGTTCAGTTCAATTGCCCATGTTCTTTCCTTTTTCTTCTGCTGGTTTCGATTGAAGACAACAGAAATTGCTAGAGAAAGATGTCGAGTGCAAATGAACTTGTACGTACTTCCATCAACAACGCACGCTTTAGCATCTTTAGTGATGAAGAGAAGAAGCATTCGTTGAGTGTTTGTCGTATCAACTCGATTGAGACTTTGGATCCAGATGGGAAACAAATTCATGGTGGGCTTTATGACTTGTCAATGGGTCCATTGGAACCAAGACTGTCATGTGGCACTTGCAACATGAATTACATTCAATGTCCAGGCCACCCCGGTCACATAGAATTGGACGTTCCGGTGTATTATCCAATGTATTTCAACGATCTCATCCGTCTATTGAGAACAAAATGTGTCTTTTGTCATAAGTAAGTCGCATTTTGTATATTTGTGTTGTGATTTTGATTTGCTTTTCCATTAGATTCCGTATGCCTCAAGCCCGCGTTCGCCACTTCTTGATCCGCCTAAAGTTGCTCGAAATGGGAGATATTGAGGAAGCAGAGCAATTGTTTGACCTTGTAAATACGTCTGTCGTTGGTAGTATCAATGAGGAGGAGAAAAATGAAGGGAAAGCTGGCCAAGAAGCTGACGTTGAAGCAAAGCTCAAAATGTATGAACGCCGTTGGGATTTATATCAAACTAAGCAACGCAAGAACCCATCGCCGAATACTGACCTTTATATTAAGTCTTTACAACGCGATCTCATCGATCAGTTTCATAAGTTGGCTCTTGCAGTCAAACGTTGTGATGGATGTGGTGGATTTTCTCCCCCATTCCGTAAGGATGGTGCTGCCAAAATCTTCCAAAAGCCTACTCCTTTGAAGCAGCGTAAGAGTATGGTTGGTTTGAAGTTAAAATACAAGGTTAGTTGACAACGATTTGAGTTTTCATCAGTGTGTTAATTGATTTTATTCTGATAGACTGCCTTGCACTCGATGAACAAACAAGAAGAGGAAAACGACTCCGACGACGATATTGTTGATGCGCAAGATGAGACTGACTCCGCAGATGATGACAGTAGCAACAACGACGATGATAGCGATGAATCATCAGAAAACGGAGCTGCTAAAACGAAGAATACCGAAGCGGACAAGTATTTGCCACCAGTGGAGGTTGAGGCCCAAATCAAACTCTTGTGGCAGCATCAGCCAGACATTCTCAACTTTATCTGGATGCGTGCGTTTTCCGATGGCGCTAATGTTGGTGTGATTGATCTTAGGAACGCTGATGGCTTCAAGATCTTTTTTATGAGAGTAGTTCTGGTTACAGCAAACCGATTTCGTCCAGCTGCAAAGATTGGCGACTCCATTTCTGACCATCCTCAGAATATCCATCTGAAGCGTATTCTGGAATGTAATAGTAAGATTCGATTAATTCAAATGAATTCTGACAGCGCTTCGACTTCTGTCGTCAACGTCGTTCCTGAAATGGAACAAGATGTTGTTGCTGCCGCCACAGCTGCCGGAAATGCCGCTGCTGCTAATGGATCAAATTTGTCCAAGCTCGTTTCATTGTGGATTGATTTACAAAATGCAGTTAACTGTTACATGGATTCTTCTAAGGATCCAAATCCTCTTGGAACACAAGGAGCTCCTATCGGTATTCGCCAGATTCTGGAGCGAAAGGAAGGTTTGTTTCGTAGGCATATGATGGGTAAACGTGTCAACTATTGCTGCCGGTCTGTCATCTCTCCTGATCCTTATTTGGGTACCAATGAAATTGGTATCCCTCTTCATTTCGCGAAGACGTTGCATTATCCGACACCCGTCAATGATTGGAATGTTAAATATTTGAGAACATTAGTTGAAAATGGACCTGATCAATATCCTGGTAAGTCAATCGCTTGTACCTCACTCTCTAATCTACATTTCTTTTATTTGTTTCTTTTGTTCAATGATCTTTATCATGCACCACTCTGAAATAATATGTGTGGAAAACGGTCCACCCAATCGACCAATTTGCTGAGAACACTGAAAACGTATAGTCAAACTACTTTTTATTCCCTCACGATGTATGAATATTATGCTGTGATTAATGAGACGAAATGAATTTTGGACAAGGATGTCAATTTCAATAACTTTTCAGAATCAACCAACTGACTCTTACTGAGGACTCTTCCTGTGGTACTGAGTTCACCTTTCATTCGTCAAATTATTACAACCATAATTCAAGCTTCGTCGATGATGTAAACTTTTAATAAATGTCAGAGCGTCACAGTGCCACACACTGTTATCAATTCAATCATGCTGACCAACCCTGTGGTCCTGAGACAAATGCTTCACTACACGTTACTAGTAATTTTTTCTTACTGAACACTGTTAATTTTAATACTACTGTTGCTCTTATATGAATTAACGCATTTTTTCTCCTCTTTAGGTGCAAATCAAATTGAAACTCCTGATGGTAAAATCATCAAGCTTGAGAAGTTGTCTGCTATGGAACGTGCTGGCAAAGCTAAACTTCTTTTGAGTACTCCTGGAATGAAGGTTTATCGCCATTTGATTGATGGCGATGCCTTACTGGTGAATCGTCAACCAACTCTTCACAAACCTGGTATCATGGCTCACAAAGCACGTGTATATCATCATGTAAAAGAACAAACTCTTCGTATGAACTACGCTAATTGTAACACTTACAATGCCGATTTCGATGGTGATGAAATGAATTGTCACTTTGTGCAATCAGAGTTGGCTAGAGCTGAAGCATACTATATCTGTAATACTGATAATCAATATATCGTTCCAACATCGGGTAATCCATTGCGTGGTTTGATTCAAGATCATGTTGCTTCTGCTGTTAAGATGACTTGCAAGGATACTTTCCTTACCAAGTCTGAATTTCAACAACTAGTGTACGTTGCTGTTAGTGGTTTGCCAGGTACTGAAATTGTCACTGCCATGGACGACATGGAGATGCCACCTCCAGCTATCCTCAAGCCCAAGCGTTTGTGGACTGGCAAACAGGTGATAACAGCCCTTTTGACTCACTTGTGCCGTCCCCCTCTGCCAGCATTGAACTTGGATTCAAAGGCTCGTACTCCAGCAACTGCAATGGGTGCAGAGCACAATGAACATGAAGTTATCATTCGCAACGGTCAACTTCTGTCTGGTGTTCTCGATAAGAATGCTATTGGAAACGTTTCACTTGGTCTTGTTCATGCCGTTTATGAGTTATATGGTGCGGAGTTAGCTGGTCGATTATTGAATGCAATTGGTCGTTTGATGACTTATTACTTACAGGATGCTGGTCACTCTTGTGGTATTGAAGATCTAGTTCTTACCGCTGAGACAGAGGCAGAACGTACCCGCTTGTTGACTAAAGTCACCAACGATGCTAAAGCTGGCTTGAATTCTTTCCTTACTGATAATGCTGTTGATTCTCTTACAGCTTCTGCATTGGTTTCTGCCGAGAAGAAACTTGCTACATTTTATGCTGCTGACAGAAAGAATTCTAAAGTTAAACTCGATGGAGCGATGCAACAAGTTATTAACAAGTCTGCATCCGATGTCATCAAGGCTTGTTTACCAAATGGTCTTCAAGTTGGTTTCTTGCGTAACAACTTCTCTATGATGGTTATGACTGGTGCAAAAGGTTCTCAAGTCAATCAGTCTCAGATTTCTTGTTTCCTCGGACAACAAGCATTGGAAGGTCAGCGTGTGCCAATCATGGCATCTGGAAAGTCTTTGCCTTCCTTTATGCCATTTGATGGGTCTGCTCGTGCAGGAGGTTTCGTTCGTGATCGTTTTTTGACAGGTGTGAAACCACAAGAATACTACTTTCACTGCATGGCTGGACGTGAAGGTTTGGTCGATACTGCTGTCAAAACATCTCGTTCTGGTTATTTACAAAGATGTTTGGTGAAGCATTTAGAAGAACTCAAAGTCAATTATGACATGACTGTTCGTGATTCTGCAGGTAAAATCATTCAATTCTTGTATGGTGAAGATGGTCTCGATCCAATGTCTGCAACATTGCTTGGTGGAAAAGAAAATCAAATGCTATTCTTAGCTAGAAATAATCAAGCTCTTACTCATAAGTACTCTCTTCACGAAGATTTTTTTGCTCAAGGCTTAGATGCTGATTCTGCTCGTAATTATCACGACATGATCAGTAAAGCCAAAGAAATGGTCAATAAGGGAGATTTGTTAAAGGTGACCAAGGGCTCTGTACTTTTGGCTAGAAAGAAAGTGAGAAAGGAGTTTGGGTGGACCAGAGAGAATTTATCAAAAACGTGGCATCCAGTAGAGGTGTTAAAGGTTCGTGAAAAAGAAGGTAAAGAAGGCAGCAGTAAGAAGGGTATATACGCTGTTACTTTAGACTTAAAGTATCTCGATCATGAAGTTGTCGAAGGTGAAGATGCAGATGAAGCAATTGAAAAGAAGGTCCCGCTTGCCTTGAAGCCAACTGGGAGCAGCACTGATTCTGAATCCAAACAGCGTGCTCCTGCATTTATTGTTAAGCCAGGTTTACCGGACACTGTGATGAGCAAATTAAAGCTTGGTAGTACAGTTGGTGCATGTTCTGAGAAGATGCAACAAGCAATTACTTCATACATTGCGGGCAATCCACACGGTGCTGTTGTATCTTCGTCTTCTGGTGCTCAGCGTTCTGATTCACAAGTGACTCCAGCTGCTTTGGAATTGTTGATGTGGGTGAAATACATGAGATCTCTTGCTTGTCCTGGTGAAGCGGTTGGTTGCGTTGCTGCTCAAAGTGTTGGTGAACCCTCAACACAGATGACATTAAACACTTTCCACTTGGCAGGACATGGTGGTGCAAATGTAACTCTTGGTATTCCACGTCTTCGTGAGATTATCATGACCGCATCGAAGTCCTTAAAAACTCCTATGATGACAATTCCTTTAATGCCTGATCGTTCCATGGATGCTGCGAAGTCCCTGGGTCGCAAGCTTTCTCGTTTATCGTTATATGAACTGCTTGATCATCATGGTGGTATTGAAGTTGGTGAAGAAATTACAAAGGATTCCCCATTATCACCATATAAACGTACTTATCGTGTAAAATTACACTTTCAACCAAGGAATAAGATTGAAGAAGTCTTTGCTGTAGTCTTTGAGACTATCATCGCAACCGTGAAGACAGGTTTTATGTCCAAGTTGGACTCTTTAATTAAACAAGATCAACGTCGTGCAGGAGAATCGATTGCTGGGAAAAATGATCCACTTAAAGCTTTTCGTTCTCAAGGAGGTGATGATATTCCTGGGAGAGGCCGCAAGGGAGGAGATGGAGATGAAGAGGGTGAAGGTGCTGATGATGTCGATGTGATGGAAGTTGAAGATGATAGTGGAAAGAAGAAAGGTGGCAAAGCAAAGAAGGTAACTTTTGAGGGTGAAGAATCTGGTGAGAGTGATGAAGATGAAGAAGAACTTGCTGAAGAAGTACGCAATAATGAAGATATCGGTAACTTAAAACTTGCTGGTAGCGGTGGTAAAGAAGTATTGGGCTACGATGATGATGAAGAGGAAGAGGAGGAAGATGGTACTGCAATAGTTGTTGATGAAGATACGGATGGCGAAAAGGCTGGTAAGAAGGATAAGAAGAAAAGAGGATTATCTTCTTCCACTGCAACTCCAAGTAGCTCGTTGGATGGCGATTTCAAGTACTCTGAGGCTGAAGGTTGGATTGAAATGACACTCTCCTATCCTATCACTTCACGCCGTTTGCTTATGGCTCCTATTGCTGAAAAAGCTGCTCAAACAACTATGATTCGTGCAACTAAGGATATCTCTAATGCTTATGCTGATACCACCTCATCTTCGCCTTGCCAAGTTATTACTGAAGGTGTAAACTTTGAAGCAGTATGGGCTTTACCTGAGACTCTTGTAAATCATAATGCGATTAAGACGAATGATATCTATCGTGTATTGATGACGTTTGGGGTTGAAGCTGCTCGCGCGGCCATTGTATCGGAAATCTCTGGTGTCTTCGCCGTCTATGGTATTGATGTGAATCCTCGCCATTTGTCATTAATTGCCGACTTTATGACACGTGATGGCGGTTATACACCAATGAATCGTATGGGTATGATGTCTTGTCCATCTCCTTTCCTTCAAATGTCTTTCGAGACAACATGTACCTTTTTGACAAGAGCTGCTCAAGAAGGATTAGTGGATAATCACAATTCTCCAAGTGCCAGTATTGTCTTAGGTTCTGTGCCAAAAGTTGGAACTGGTTGTTTTGACTTGATGTTACCTTTGAATTAAGTTTCTTTTTTTGTTTAGTCTTTTATTTGTAATAGTATGTGATGTATATTGCAAGGTTGTGTGAATAAAGTCAGATTTACATTTGCAATTTATGTGAACTTCTCAGTTGAAAAAATTTATTGAGTTTTAATTGTCGTCACATTGTAAAACGATATGAAAAGGAAAATTCTGGAGTAGAATAATGCGTTTTCATCTTCAATCGATTAATATGATGACTACAATCCCAGCAAGCCACTCAAACACATAAAACTATATTTCATCATTAATACCTATAGAAAATTTAATCTGGCTCTGTCATTTCATATTGCAAGATACCAAAACTAATTCAGAGCAAACACCACAGGAACTACAACACTGGACAGGACAAAAAGAGTACGCCATAAGATAACTACAAAACCGAGCATCTCCCACTATATACCTCACCATTTCGTCAAAGACTGTCTCTTAGCTGTCCTTTCGAAGAATTTACCAACTTCTGCACAACTTCAGATGTGCTGGTGCTTGGAGTGCGCCCCTCGATATTGCTTTTATCTTTGCTCAAAGATGTAGAATTTTGACGAACAGGAGCAGCATTAGACTCAGCAGACTTGGGCTGAGCAGTAACTTTTTTACTTTTCTTTCTCTTCTCTGATTCAATAACCGGACTTGCAGGTGTGGTAATTGGGTTAAAAGTTACTGAATTCCCAGTCTTACCTTGTCTTTGGTAAGCTTTCTCTTGGTCATGATTTATAACATCTCCTCCAAATACCAATGACGTCAAAGACTCCCGATATGATGCAGCATTCAAACTCATACTGGCACGGCCACCATCGAAAGAAGCTTTCGAAACAAACGCCTTGGAACCAAAACTTCCTGTTTTACTTCGTTCCAATGCTGGTTGTTGGTGAACACTGACACTTGTTGCTCCAGGAAGAGTTGCCAATGGTGAAAAGAGTAGATCATGTTTCTTCTTGACTAAATTAGACCAACCATCACGAGCGTTTAACGTTTGTGCTGTGAAGGCAGAGAGACGAACAAATCTCACAGTCTCACTATCCACAAAGGCAGTAAAATCAGGAATATAGGTGCCTTCAGGGACTAACAATGCATCAGCGCCCAAGGTAGACCAAGGTCCAAACAACGTCGCCTTCTCATCAGCACCCGTCAAAACTTTGACATAACCTTCTAAGATGATAACGCACGAATTGGACATTTTACCACGACGATAGAGCATATCATCAGTAGCGATTCTACGAGCATTACTAGGTGTCTGAGAAGTATATTCCTTTGGATCAGTTTCAGAAGCACCAGCTGGTAATAATGGCTCATAAAAATCACTTGTTGTCTTTGTTGTATTTGTAGCAGTGGTAGTAGTATTAGTAGCAGTGTTACCAGTAAGTACACTATCAAGAAGGATCGATTGTGTCTTTCTTTTCATTGTTATCACATCAGCTTGTGCTTTGATATATTCTTGAATAGACTTTTGATAATCACTGGCTGTAGCACCATTGGTAGAGCTACCACCGACAGTAGATAACTTGTTATACACACTATCGATAATCGCTTTTTCTACTTGTGGAACATTGACTTGCAAGTAGTAAGCAATTGCGGAGACATCTTCGTCGGAGATATTGCCGTTTGTCGTGAGTTTTTCTTGTAATGTCTGTAAACGGGCAAAGTCCATATCACGCAAGTGTTGTAAGCGAACAACTTGGCTTGATGGACCAGCTCCAGATTCAGATCGAACAGCAGGTGCACCAGGGTCTAATGGTGAACCAGTTTCAGGATCAATACCATTAAAGAATAGCTTGTGATTGTATAAGAAGTGCGGGTCATTGGGCACATCTGTCTCATCTTCAATTTCTGTGCCGAGAATCTCTTCGATTATATCCTCGAGAGTAATGATGCCAACCACTTTATAGAATGGATCACCCTATGATAACAAAAAGAGAAAGGGAGTGTATAAATGAGGATTGAGAACCATCATTAATATTGGTCAGTGATGTTTACCTCGCCTTCCACTTCGACATCGCGTACAATAGCCAAGTGAGCATGTTCATTACGAAACATTGCCAAAGTTTCTCCAAGTTTTTGATCATGCCATACAACCATTGGTTTACGACCAAAGAGATTTACAAAGTTGCGAATTGGCGTTTCATCCTATGAGTGAAAGGTAACAATACGTAAACGAGAAGATAGAGAGAATAATGGTTACCTCAGGATCAATGAAAATCAAGTCCTTTGCTAAAATCAACCCGACAACATCATTGCGATCGCGATCATAGACAGGTATACGCGAATAACCAGATTTGAAAATATCATATAAAGTCTAAAGATATGAATATGAGCAACTAACAGAACCGTTTACAATGACAATGAAACACTCACCTTGTAAGAGAGTTTCTCATTGATAGAAATCATAAACACATTCCTTTCATGTGTCATGACTTGACTAACCATGGTATCACGGAAACTCAAGGCACCACCAATGATAGTAACTTCATCATGATGCATGGTGTCACGAAAATCCGCAGCAGAATCACGTTGCACAACAGATCTACGCAAACCTTCTTCATGTTGTAATTTCATCATTGTCTTCAGTTCCTTTCTACTGTATATTGTCAAGCCTTCATCATGTCCAATTATATAATCAAGCAACTTAGAGATAGGATACGCTAAGGGAAAGAATACGACAAACACAACATACACCAAAGGAATCAGATTTGCTGCTATTTGTAATTGTTGTGGACCGGTAAGAATGGATGCTGGAATAATTTCACCAAACAACAACACTAACGTCACAGAAATAATAATCGCAACGAATTCAGGAACCATTTTATCCAAGAAAATTGGTAATGCTTCTGTGGCAGAAGCATTCCATAACATGAGACTAACGAGTAAGAGATGGTGATTGCTAATAATTGGCAACAACTTTTCTGCGTACGCTTTTTCTTTTGGTGTACCACTTTGTGATTTAATCTTCATTTCCATATAGTCTAACGATAGTAATCCCTATATGCACAAATAATAGCCATAAGCGTAATACATTTTCTTGCTGCAATATAGAAGGATTCTTACCTGAGTCAATCCCGATGCTAAGCCAGCGAAAACAACACACATAATAGACAATCCAGTGTTCATAATGAAATCATTACTTGAAGTACTTTCTTTTATCATTGCATCTTTTAATCCTCTTAAATTTGTTGTACAATTTGTTAATACTGGATCATTGATGGAAGATTCATGGATCAACATCGAACCATATGATAATTCATTACTGTGAATTGTCTGCATCGACTGCAGCAATGCTAATACTACAGCGGATGGATTTTCTTGAACATAAGTTAAATTACTGCGAATTTGTTCTTGTAAAAACTGTACCGCGACTGCGAGAGTCTGATCGTCAGGTATTATCATCTTGTTCGCTAATACTATGGTAGTCTAATCTATCAATCTAGTGATTGCGATAGTGGTCAATCCTTCCAACTAGTTGAAACTTCTATCTCAACAATGGAGTTTCGAAAGTCGAAGAAATACAATCGAGCAAGAAATTGATATTCCAGAATAGGGATACTAGCCGGTTGGGATCGAAACACAATTATCGGAGGCAAGCACAACGATAAAGCGTGTGTTTCCCAGTAAACAATGTGACTCAATGATATATTTGAAGAAGCAGATAGAGAAGGAACGAGGAACCCACACAAATATTGATAATGCGCAAATCCTAAATCTTGTTCTGCAACTCTACAACAGCAAATTGCTATTAATTGTAATAACTCTAGAACTTGGTTTGGAAATTTGGGCCGAAATCCAAAATATGGCCGAATCTTTGTGTGACAGAATTCTGACAGAATAGTCCGTACGTGCTTTAGTCCCTACTCGCCCCATTCCAGCACAGATCCCACATCCCACATCCATCCTTCATCCTTCTGATCCTTGCATTATCTATCATTCTTTCTGGTGGTTTCCAAATGAAGTCATGTCAGCATTGATAGAGAATGAATCTGATAGCGATGATGAAGGATTGATGTCATCAGTGGGATTTATGTTTGACAACCTTCATGCCAAAGAAATCCAGCAACTTTTCATCACCAGTGACTTGACGATCGCTATAAAGACTATTGGTGATCAGCCTGGACACAAACAAAGTGGCCAATATCTATGGCCCGCAGCAAAATCAGCAGCAAAGTATCTTGTGGCAGAATGGGAGAACTTGCCGTGCAGTAAAGATAGAGTCCTCGAATTAGGAGCTGGGTGTGGTCTGGCGGGAATCACTGTTAGCACCTTTGCTGGAGTAAAACAAGTAGTATTCACAGATTACGATATGGGAACACTCAGCCTTATCGAAGATAGTGTCGAACTAAACAAGGCGAAAATGCACGAAGACTTGCAGACGATTGTAACGTCGTATTTGGAATGGGGCAAAGTAAATTCATCGGCCATAACTTCTCCAACTGTTCGCACATTCAACAGTGATATTAGCAACGAATATAACACTTTCAATCATGATACACAATTTTCTTTAGTAATAGGTACTGATTTGATCTATTGTAAAGATGTCGTAATACCATTGTTTACTACTGTGTATCATTTTTTGGCCAAATCTGACTCCAACAGTAGGTTCATTCTCGCGACTAGCTTTGCTTTGGGAGAGGGAATTGAAGACTTGATAAATGAAGTTTGCCCAAAACTGGGATTAGTTAGATCAGAAATATTACCGCTAGAAAATGATAAATATCAATGTAGAATCGAATATTATTCGTTAAACTAGTAGCAACAATAGAAAAACATTGCTACGCTAAACTGTCAGAAAGTATCGATGTGTTCCATGCACATCCCATAAGATATTGTACATTTTATGGCTCAAACAATAGGTAGCTTGGAAAACTGCTCAATCATGAACACTATCTTTGATGATGCTCTTCGCTAAGGTAATTCACAACATACAAATCCCACACACGAAATTTGTGAAAAAGTAAAACTGACAGAATATTATGGTAAAAAATATGAAGAATAGGAGAGCGAAATTAACAGGAATAGATTGCAGCACCGTTATATTGCACAGGTTCTTATTTATTTCACAACCTGGATATGATATAAATCATCTTGTTTCTTCTTCATGAGATTTGACCACCCACTCTGATGCATACTATGAGCAGTGACCGTGAAACTAGTGATTCGAACAAATTTCAAATAGGAACTGTCAACAACTGCAGTGAAGTCCGGAATGTAAGTTCCTTCTTGAGCTAAAAGCGCTTCTTGGCCAAGTATTGACCAAGGACCCAGCAAGTAAGGCATACCTTCTTCACCTTCATGATGGGGTTCTCCATTTTCGACATGAACAGTAGGAGCCCCTTTCTTGCCCGGTATTACCTTGACAAATCCTTCCGTTATTATCAAGCAAGATGTAGCAATTCTGCCTCTCCTGTAAAGTATATCCTCTGCAGACATCGAGGCAAGATATTTAGCACTAGCAGCAGCACTAACAGCAGGAATAACCTTCCCACTTGATCCTTGATCTGTTGTTGGTTCAATTGGTTTATCACTGTCAGTGGCCACAAGGACATCGCTAGGAGATATTAAGGGTGAAATGAGCATGGCTTTATCGGAAATTTCAGCACCACTAGAATTTGTGAGCAAAGCAGCGCCATCAAGAGTTGGAGAAGTTGACTTCCGATCAATAGAAATAACTTCAGCTTGTTGCTTCATGAACTCCAAAAGCAGAGAAAGATCTTCATTTAATTCAGTTTGATTGTTTTCAACATTGGATTCACCTTGAATTAAATTTGTACGATTTTTACTCCTCTTCATACTTGATGTTGAAGCTTCTTCAACCATCGAAGAAAAGTAATAACGAGCGCGATACAGTAAATTTTCCTTTAATTGTGGAGCATGAACTTCGCAGTGACGTAAAACAGATAACAGCAAGTCATTGTCCTTGTTCATAATCGCCATTTTGTCATGCAAAGCTTTCAATCTAGCAAAATCCATATCACGCAACATCTTGGTATTCCCAGCAGCATGACGTTGATCGGAAGCGGTACTGGAAGTTATCAACTGGCTGCCCTCAGGAGAGTGTGGTTCGGTTGGAGAATGAGGATGATGTGTACGATATTCATCAGTTTCATCTTCAATTTCCGCACCTAAAATCTCTTCAATAACATCTTCCATTGTGATAATTCCAACAACAATATAGTAGGGGTCGCTCTATTTTCAAATAGCAATCGTGAGATTAAATCTTTATATAAACCAGAATTATGAAATAAATACCTCGCCTTCACTCTCGACATCACGGACGATGGCCAAATGCGTCCTTTCTTTTCGGAAAAGAGATAACGTCTCTCCAAGCTTTTGATCATGCCAAATAACAGTTGGCTTTCGTCCAAAAAGTTGAACAAAGTTACGAATGGGAATATCATCCTAGTTTGTAATGTTTTTAACGAGATAAGTCCAAAATGGTCAGTGAATGGTTTACCTCGGGATCAATAAATACTAAATCTTTTGTCAAAATAATACTCACAACATGATTATCATCTTCATCATAAATGGGTATTCTAGAATATCCCGATTTAAAAATCTTGTAAATGGTCTGAAGATTGAAACAGAGCATATTCTTATTGGGCAACTTAAAACTGTAAGATACATCAAATGATTACCTGATAACACAAAGTCTCATTGATTGATATATTGAAGACATTCTTCTTGTGTGTCATAACATCACTAACTTTGATATCGCGATATTTCAACGCACCATGAATGATACTCACTTCTTCAGGGCGCATACCATCATGCAAACTATGATAGTATGAGTGATCTCCTGCTGAAGATATTCTTAACCCTTCTTCATGTTGAAATTTCATCATGGCTGCTAATTCTTTTCGATTGTAAACGGTAAAACCCTCTTCGTGTCCGATGATGCAATCCAATGCTTTGGAAATAGGAAATGCAATTGGGAAAAATATGACCAACACAGCATACACCAAAGGCACGAGATTTGCCGCAATACGTAATTGATGCGGTCCAGTCAAAATCGAAGCTGGAATAATCTCTCCAACAATCAAAACTAAAGTAACAGAAATAATTATAGCAACATACTCAGGAACTAGTTTATTTAAGAAAATTGGTAATGCCTCAGTAGCAGAAGCATTCCAAAGCATTAGAGTCACCAATAAGAGATGGTGATTGCTAATAATTGGTAAAACACGCTCTGCATATGTCTTTTCTTGCGGTGTTCCACTATGTGCTTTAATTTTCATTTCAAGATAATCCAACGAGAGTAATCCCTTGGATCTATGAATTAGTAAAATGAGGCATACTTTCAATGCTCCTAATTTACCTGAGTAAGTCCAGAAGCAAAACCAGCACAAAGAACACAAACAAATACGAGAATAACATTGAGAATTAAATCTGGACCAGTTGCGGTTGGTTCCTCTTCAGATAATGACCTCCTCAACATGGTGTGGGTACTCACACTAGAAGGATAGCTCACTCCATAATCTTCAATTCTGTGCAATTCATAGCCATCGGCACGAAAGCCGTCTATGACCAATTGCAAAGCAATTGAACCATATGCAGAATAGTCAACTAATGTTCCATTCAAACCATTTATTAGCGCTTGAGTTAGAGCATTTGTGGCAGATGGGAAAGCAAATTGGGTCGTCATTAATCAATCTCAACCAAATTTCCTTTCAGAGTACAAAACCCAAGCAAAATGAATGATCAATTACAATACCGCTTGGCGGTGTGCCTGCTGCAGCTGCGGCCTGCTGTGCGTTTTTCACACACTCGGCACTATTTCGCTTGCACACCCACACACCACATACCCTCCGGCCTCCGGCCCCAGCCTGCTAATAGCAAATAAAAAACAGCATACATAAGCAATTTGGAATTGCTGTTGGTAAAATTGGGCCCAATTCAGTGGACTACAATAATATCATTATTCTGCAGAAGCATTTGCTTAGGCCTCAATTTATGAATCTGGAATCATAAAAAATCATACAGTAGTATTCCATATTGTACAAAATGGCTGAAACTATTCACGACTTTGTTAGAGCTGGAAATATTGATGAGGTTCGCACCTTAATTGCCACAGGTTGTGATATCAATGCAAGTGATAAATTCCAGCGAACTCCATTGCATCTGGCAGCATGGGCTGGGCAATTTGAAATCTTGGACTTACTGCTTAAAAGCAAAGCAAATGTTGAGAAAAAGGCCATGGATGAGTTCACCATTTTGCATTTTGCTGTACAATCCAGTAATAAAGATGTTAAGCGCGTCACAGATTGTATTCGTCTTATCATTAAGAAAGCAAAACAATTGCTAAATCAACGCATTAGTAAGGGCAACAAATCTGCTTTGCATTTGGCAGTGTCTAAAGGTAATGAAGACATTGTCAAATGTCTATTGGAATGTGGAATTGATGTTAATGCGAAGATGTCAAATGGTCAAACAGCAATGGATATTGCGAAATCTTCTAGTATGAAAACTCTTCTGCTATCGACTAGCGAAATTTCAATGTCTAATAACGAAAAAGTAGAAAAGGAAGGAGATATTGAAGAAACTAAAGATACCACGAAAGAACCAGAGCAACTATTTAAAAAGCGTAAATTTGGTAGTGAATTAAATGAAGAAAGAGATGATGAACAGGAAAAGGAATGTAATAACTAGTTTACAGAGGTTTTCAGTTATTGGTCCATGCTAACAGTCTGCACTACTGCTAGTCCGCATGGTTGGTAGTAAGTCGTTGCTCGCTGTATTCCGCCCTAATTTCTTTAGAAGGTGAAAGGGATATCTGATGGTGCATTTTTAATTAATGCGCGGAAGCAAAACATGGGAATAGCTCAAATTGTGAAAGCCACTCCGTGATTATTTTGTCCAGCCAACAATGTTTAACTTTTAAATGCTCTTTGTCGCATAAAATTGTGTATAGCAGCAAATTGAATTAAAATATAACATTTACACCATTAATGTACTAAAATGCACAAAGCTTCACAATCGACAGTTATGTATTGCACTAAAAGAAAGATGAAAGGTAAAATTGATGTCACTCACAAAACTATGTAGAGAACAGTACACTAACACGACGCGGAACTCACATTATATACAACGATCCGATATTCAATTTCTAACCTATCTAAATATGCAACTTGAAGCGCGTGACAGTAAGGATACCATAGAGCAAAACACCCGAGCACTCTCCTCCTCCCCCCCTAACTAACTATTTTTAAAGCATTCACATTGTCCACAATATGCATCTATACTTCAACTGGATCTGCTCTCTTCTCGT
>JACCEA010263546.1_pt1 | contig 24901 bp, 12 predicted proteins | sample 7449851 | NCBI WGS metagenome assembly JACCEA01 (sample SAMN15323453, study PRJNA562643) | freshwater metagenome | isolation source: river surface water | place: USA:Blue River Watershed | collected 2017-08-18 | reverse complement strand
TTCTACATGGAGGAGTGCCAGCGTATGGGCCTTCAAGTACTGGGGCCCGATGTGAATGAAAGTCTGAAAGGTTTTGCAGTGGCCAAGGAGAACGTGGTGCGCTTCGGCCTCAATGCCATCAAGGGCGTGGGCGAATCCGCCGTAGAAGATGTGATAGCCGAGCGGGAGAAAAGCGGACCCTACCAATCTATTTTCGACTTCATGCGCCGTGTGAACCAGCGCACCGTCAACAAAAAATCAATGGAAAGCCTGGCACTGGCCGGCGCGCTCGACTGCTTCCCGCAGATGCACCGTGCACAGTATTTCTTTGCACCACCCACCGACCCCATCTCCGGTCTCGAACGCCTCATGCGTTTTGGCAACCAGGTACAGGCTAGCTCATCCATGGCATCTAACAGCCTCTTTGGTGCATCTTCAATGCCAGAGATTAAAGCACCTGTGATACCTGAGTGCGACAAATGGGGACTGGCGGAACTGCTCGACCGCGAGAAAGAAGTGGTGGGCATCTACCTCAGCGCACATCCGCTTGACGGTTATAAATTCGAAATGACCCACTACGGCATGACCAACATTGCCGACATAGAAAAGGTGCGTGGCCGCACCATCCGCATAGCCGGCTTTGTTACCGACGTAGTACACGCCACCACCAAGAAGGGGGCTAAGTTCGGCAAGATGATGCTGAACGACTATTCCGGCAACCTCGAAATAGCACTCTGGCAGAACGACTATGTAACCTACGGAAACTTCCTGCTCAATGGGCAAAAGCTCATGATCACCGGCGTGTACGACGAACACAAGTACCGCCCCGGCACCATGGAGTTCCGCATACAAAGCATCATGCTGCTTGAGGAAGTGCGCAAGGCCCTCACCAAGCGCATTCACCTCGCGCTCACGCTCGATCGTGTCACCGAAGATTTCGCCACATTCATGCAAGAGAATGCCCGTAAGAACCCCGGCAGCACCGAACTTGTTATCAGCGTAAAAGACATGGAAAACGACATGGCTATCCGCCTCAAAACACAAAGCCGCAAGATCCTCATCAGCGACGAACTCATCAACTTCCTCGCCGAGAACGAAGACATAAAATATTCAGTGGAGAAAACGTAAGGAGTTAACAATTACGCTTGGCAATGAAGCTAAATGAATTCCTGACCGCACTTAGAAAACTTCGGGTCGACCGGAGTAAAGGTGCTCCTGCTCCGCATAAAGCTATATTGCTGCTATCAATCATTGAATCTACAGCGTTGTTCGCTGATGTTAGCGCAGCGCATGCGGAACGATTTGTGATCCCCATACTCAGGACGACTTCTTATTGACAATGCTGTATGTCTTATCCCGCTGTTTTAAATTTCTATTGAAAGACCAACATACAGTTTTGGCGTTTATCTCCGCAAACTCGAGCATCTAACATTCATTCATCCTATAAATCTTAGTTCAGACAATCTACTGCACAACAGTGTTCGCAGATGTTAGCGCAGCGCATCCGGAACAATTAATGATACCGGTTCGATAAACGTCTTAATCTCGATGACGTGTCGGATTTCGTGGTCCGTTTACTGCCATGCAGTTAGGAATAGCTACAAACCAAAGTTTTACCACACCGCAAAAACAACACATCATACTACCGAAAACGCACTGTCATAAAATCCCGTTTTGTCCTTCTTTGCAGATCATACTAACTTGAAGGAAATGCCGAAAATCACATCATGAATGGAACATAGTGCGGAATATAATAATGCTCACCGTGAGAAGCGCTGGGAAGCAAATGGGAAGTTTTTGGGAAGCAACTGCGCAGTTTTGCGAAGTTCATCACCCGTCAAACACGCCCCCACAAAACATAAAACACTCACCATCAATCAATTACACAAATCCACCTTACCCACGAAAAAATTAGTGCGCAAAAAACCATTTCTCTTTATGAAAACGGCACCCAAAATCATGGTTTTTACCAAGAATCACATCCCCTATCCATTTCACCTTTGCATCAACAAAAACAAAAGATCATGAAACAACAAAAAACAATCCGGCTCATTGCCCGGGTATTCATGGGCCTCTCCGCCCTCAGCATGTTATCAGTAAGCCTCATGGCATTCTCCAACCCCTAGGCCGTTATGGACCTCGTGCACGTGCACCTCGGTAACACCGATGCATTTAGTTCCATAAGAGGAGTATATGGCGGTGTAGGGCTCACCCTGTTTATCAGCATTGTATATATGCTCGTGCGCGATGTGCGTCACGGCCTTCTGTTCCTGTGCATGCTGTGGGGCTTCTATGCCATCTCCCGCATCATGACCATTTTCACCGAGGGTAGCCTTGGGGCCTTCGGCACCCAATGGCTCACCATAGAAAGCATCTTCTTCTCTATCGCCCTGGTGCTTGCTATAATATACCGCCCGCAACCCGCCACCGGAAAGCAGCCATAAAACAAAACGGGTGGTGCCAAACCGCACCACCCGTTCAAAGAACATTAACTCTGTTCACCATTTACCTGTAAACCCGTTCCCTATTACCTTGATGATCCACCAAGCTATCACCCGTTAACCTATCAACCCTTTACTATATTAAGTGGTTAAACCACCCTAGTTTTCTTCCCAATTACCATCACCATCATAGTCATATGCATCTACACCATTATGAATGGCCAATGCCTCACGCATTCGCTTCCTGTTGAACGGAATAGAAATGTAGGAGCCAAGCATCAGCCCGCCACCGCCCACTAACATAGCTACGCTGGTAGTTTCCAACCGTTTTGCCTTGGCCTCCGGTGCCATTACCGAGGCACCGAGAAAACCCAGACCGGTAAATAACAATCCCACGCCTGTATAGGCCCCGATTGTGATTTTGGTGCGCGTCCGTTTATATTTCGCAAGCATATCACCGGCCGGTGTGTTGCGAGGTATCCAGTCGCGTAGCGTCCTGTATTTCATCTCAGCCACTTTGCCAGTCGCGCTGTCCTCAAGTATAAATTTCAGGACAGTATGAGTGGAGGTCGTACCGAAATTGCGGGAACCGGAACCATACCCGTTCATTGAAGTATACTCCCGATAAAGGCGATACGAATTGATCTTCCCTTCATAGTTGCGCTTCAGGAACTCACCATCATATTTGATGAAAGTAAACCTGCCATCACTGTAGCCAACAACGTCCTTAAGCTCGTATTCCTTACCACCTGCCCATATCTTGTCTCGCTTCTTACCTGAAATGAACGACAGCGTATCTACATACAACCTCGGTTGTCCCGTCAGTTTCACAAACGGCTTTTCAGGTTGGGCATTGCGGCCAAGATGAGATGCCCAAACGGGCTGTGCATGTATTTTTCCGGCACATACAAACGCCAGGATCAAAAGGATATTTCTCATAAAGTATCGGTTGGGTAGTCACCGCCAGCCAAATATATGCACTAACACTCGCGAATCATAGACAATTTGTACGCAGAGTTACTTTAATCCGTTCTACACCTGTAATTTTGCAGCCTTATGTTGATCTCATTACAAAATATTACATTTTCTTTCGGTGCCCGTGCAATATTGGAGGACGCCAACTGGCAGATAGGCACCGGCGAACGTATAGGCCTCGTGGGCCACAACGGAGCCGGCAAAAGTACGCTCCTACGGCTGATGACCGGGGCATATACCCCCGAGAAAGGCTCGATCAACAAACCAAAAGACGTTTCTATAGGCTTCTTCAATCAGGACCTCCTCTCATTCTCTACCAACGATTCTATCCTGAAGGTGGGTATGCAGGCGTTTGAAAAGGCCCACAAAGTGGAGCAGGAGATGGAACGACTGATAAAAGAACTGGAGACCAAACCCGACGATCCCAAGCTGCTCGATGACTACAGCCACGCACTCCACGATTTTGAAGTGGCGGGTGGCTACGAAATGGAACACCGCAGTGCAGAAGTACTGGAAGGGCTCGGTTTCTCTACCGCCGACCTCCAGCGTCCCTACGACCAATTCAGTGGAGGATGGCGCATGCGCGTACTGCTGGCCAAAATGATGCTGCAACAACCCGAGCTGCTGCTATTGGACGAACCTACCAACCACCTCGACCTCCCATCCATCGAATGGCTGGAGCGTTACCTCATAAGCTATCCGGGTAGCGTGGTCATCGTCTCACACGACCGTTACTTCCTCGACCGCATGGTCACCAAGATAGTTGAGGTATGGCAGCGCGACCTTGTTCAATATTCAGGCAATTACACATTCTTCCAGCACGAGAAGGTGGAGCGAATGGAGATACAACAACGCGCCTTCGAGAACCAACAAGAATACATTCGCCAGCAAGAGCGCTTCATCGAGCGCTTCCGTGCCAAGGCTACCAAGGCTGCAGCGGCGCAGAGTGCTATCAAACGACTCGATAAGTTGGACGTCATAGAAGCACCCGATACTTCTATCCCGGTCATGAACATCAACTTCGATGTGGCAGTGCAGCCGGGCAAGATCATCTGTACGCTGAACCAGGTATCAAAACGCTACGGCAACCTCACCATTCTCGATCATGCCAACGCAGAGATCAACCGTGGTGACAAGATAGCCCTCATCGGTGCCAATGGAAAGGGTAAGTCTACCCTGCTTCGCATCATCACCGGTCAGGAACCCATAGAGGGCGAACGCAAATGGGGCCATAATGTAGAAGAGAGCTTTTACGCCCAGCACCAGCTGGAGGCCCTGAATGTAGAACTGGAAGTGCTGGAGGAACTGAAACGTTGCGGCAGCGGCAAGACCGAACTGGAACTGCGCCAGTTGCTGGGTTGTTTCCTCTTCAGCGGCGACGACGTGTTCAAGCGCATCAAAGTACTGTCGGGTGGCGAGAAAGCGCGCGTGGCGCTGGCAAAGGTTATTGCCGCCAAGGGCAACTTCCTGCTGTTGGACGAGCCTACCAACCACCTCGACATGCAATCTGTCGAGATGCTGATAGAGGCGCTCAACAAATACAAGGGCACACTCATCATTGTATCGCACGACCGTTACTTCATCAGCAAAACCGCCAATAAGATCTGGAACATCGAAGACGGCAAGATCAACGAATTCAATGGTGATTACAACGAATGGGACACCTGGCACAAAGACAAGCTGAAGCGCGAGCAGCAGCATGCGTCAACCGCCAAGGCCGTTCAGCCCGAGAAGAAAGAGGAAAAACAAGCCCCTAAACAGAATGTCAGTAACGAACAGCTGAACAACCTTAAAAAAGAGATACAGAAGCAACAAAAACAGCTACAAAAGATAGAGGACGAGCTCTCCAAAATGAAGAGCGAAGTATCAGCCCTCGAAACCAAACTCGCCGACCCGTCCTTCTACTCCAACAAAACAGAGTTCCTCAAAGTGGACGAAGAATACCGCAAACAGTCGGCTCGTGTCGCAGATAAGAACGCTGAATACGATCGTGTTTTCGAAAGCCTGATGGAACTGGAAGAGAAGCTCGAGAACATGTGACCTTAAGAACGTTTTTCGTCCGCTATTAGCATAAAAGGATCGGGCCATCTTTACAGATGGCCCGATCCTTTTATTATCACAATAACAGAAGTTTATGGCTGGTACCACAGTCTCACAATAGTGCTTTCGCCGTCCTCCTGATCGAAGCGACACATGTACACGCCATATGCCAGATCGGCCGGCAGATTCACATTCGTGGTCTGCGAATTGATCTTATACTCGTTGACAAGTTTGCCATCAACCGTGAATACTGAGAAAGTACCCGCAGCCGGTGCTTCTATTGTAAACGCGCCCTTTGTCGGGTTAGGGAATACAGAGAAGATAACCTTATTGTCATTGTTAGTGAAGTATACATAACCACCGGGCTTAGACGCTGTTACAGAGAACGTTGCTGTCTTGAAGCAACCTGTGGGGAGCGTATACGTGATCACCGAAGTACCTACCGCAACACCTGTCACCTCGCCGGTAACATTATCAACAGTAGCCTTTGTGATGTTGCTACTTGTCCATGCACCATCAGGTGTTGCGTTGGTAAGCGTACTTGTGCCGGTAACTGAAGCTGTGAGTGTTCCCGCTATATTAGCCGGAAGTGGATTCACAGTTCCTGTAGCCGTCCTGATACAAAGGTTGGTCCCCCTGTATGTGATAGTTGCTGTACCTGCTGCTACCCCTACCATAGCTCCTGTTGTAAGGTTCATTACCGCGACACCAGTATTACTGCTTGTCCAGGTTCCGCCTGTTGGCGATGCAGAGAGAGTAGAAGACAACCCAGCACAAACAGATAGTGTACCTCCTATAGCCGACGGGAGCGCCTTAACGGTTACGGCTGTTGTTTTGATACAGCCCGGCGAAGCGGTGTAAGTGATCGTTGGCGCACCTGCAGCAACACCTGTCACTGCACCCGACGAATTATCCACGGTTGCCAGCCCTGTATTTGATGACGTCCAGGTTCCTCCAGGCACTGCGTGCGACAACGTAGTAATATCGCCTATACACACATTTGTTGTTCCTGTCATAGCTGCCAGAGCCGCGTTAACTGTAACCTGCGTAATGGCAACACAACCTACTCCGCTCACCCTATAGGTAATATTTGAAGTACCTGTAGAAACGCCCGTTACTATACCTGTAGAAACACCTACGGTAGCTTTCGCTGTAACACTGCTTGCCCAAGTACCACCTGCAGTAACATTTGCAAGCGTTGTAGTACCCCCTACGCATATCACGTCATTACCGGTATTAGCTGCAAGCGCAGCATTAACCGTAACAATAGCAGTGCGTGCGCAACCAGTAGGCATTGTGTAACTGATCAGAGAGGTACCGACACCTGTTGCAGTTACAGTCCCTGATCCGGCTACTGATGCTGCAACGTTATCGCTGGTCCATACACCACCCACGGTTGAAGATGACAAGACACCTACACCACCCACACAGAAATTAGTGGTACCTGTAATTGCAGCCGGCAATGTATTCACAGTTATTACTTTAGTAGACCTACATCCGGTAGTCAATGTATACGACAAAGTAGTGACACCAGCGGTACCGGCAGCGGCAATACCTGTTGCAGACCCAATGTTAGCAATCGCAGCATTTGCACTTGACCATGTTCCCCCGCCAGTCGCGTTCGTGTATGCTGCACTGCTACCAACACAAATTGTATTGCTACCTGAAATTGCTGCAGGCAGTGGGTTAACAGTTGCTTCACGCACCGAATAACAGCCTGTAGTATTAAGACGATATGTGATAGTCGTTGTTCCGGATGCAATACCTGTAAGCATACCCGAAGTCAGACCGATAGTCCCAACAGCAGGGTTGCTGCTACTCCAGGTGGCACTACCACCGATCACACAAGTAAGTGCCGAAGATGCACCAACACATATTCCCATGGTGCCGCTAATAGCAGGTGGATTATTGGCAATATTCATTGTCTTTGTAACAAAACATCCGTTACTTGGAACATATGTAACAAAAGTCGTACCGGCCGAAATACCACGTAGTACACCAGTCGAAGCGTCGATAGTACCTTTTGCAGGATTGCTGCTACTCCATGTTCCACCCGGTACGGCATGAGTGAGTGTCACATCAGCATCGATACATACGTAAGCCGAACCGCCGATTGCGGCAGGTGCTGCCGCCACTGTAACAACGGATGTAGCATAGCACGATGGTGTCACTCTATATGTGATCACTGATGTTCCGGCAGCCACGCCGGTTACGATTCCTGTGAGAGAACCAACAGTAGCCTTTGTGATAGTACTACTAGACCAAGTACCACCTCCGGTAACATTTGCCAGGGTCGTAGAACCAGCAGCACAGAGGTTGTTATCTCCTGTATTCGAAGTGATCGATGTATTAACCGTGGCTTCAGCAGTAACATAGCATCCTCCACTATGTATATAACTGATAGTAGTGGTACCTGTCGATATACCCCTTACAATACCTGTTGTGGACCCAACTGTGCCTACAGCAAGGTTGCTGGAGCTCCAAGTACCTCCTGCAGTCGCATTGGCAAGTGTCGACGTGCTGGTAGCGCAGATCGTCAGGGTACCGGTTATTGACGCCGGAGTAGCTCCTACAGTTTGAACACGAGTAGAAAGACAACCCGACACAGCGTGTGTGTATGTAAGGATCGTAGTGCCGGGAGCAACGCCCGTCACTTCTCCGGTAGTTGCATTGATCGTAGCTACACCTGTGTTGCTACTGCTCCATGTACCTCCACCAGGAGTACAATTCACGGTCGTAACAGCATCAAAACAAACTGATGCCGGACCGGTAATAGCAGCAGGAGCAGCGTTAATAGTTGCCTCAGCTGTGATCTGACAGCCACTACCCAAAAGGTAGGTAATGGTTGCGTTACCAACAGACACACCTGTCATCAGACCGGAGGTAGCATTAATTGTCGCTACGCCGGTGTTACTGCTTGTCCATGTACCCTCAGTAGTGGCATTTGCCAGAGTCGAGCTTGTTCCCACACAAGCGATCAGGTTTCCGGAAATAGCGGCAGGTAGTGCCTTGGATTGGAACGTAGTACTAGTTCCGCAGGTAGGGGTAACCATATAAGTAATTGTCACATACCCGGCTGAAACTGCAGTAACTACACCGGTTCCTGAGTTCACCGTGGCAATGGCGGCGTTGGCCGACGACCAGACACCACCCCCGGTTCCGTGTGAAAGCGTAGATGTCAGACCCACACAGGCATTCGCAGTTCCAGTAATAGCTGACGGAGCAGCATCTACCGTAACTTCAGTTACCGTATAGCAACCACCTCCTGCCAATGAATAGGTTATATTGGCAGTTCCTGCAGCAACGCCGGTAACAATACCTGTAGCTGCACCAACTGTCGCTTTTGAATTGTCGCTGCTTGCCCATGTACCGCCAACCGTCGCATTCGCCAACGTCGTTGTAGAACCTACACAAACCTGTGCAGTTCCTGTATTGGCACCGGGCGTAGAATTCACTGTCACCTCTACCGAACGAACACATCCTGTTCCAAGGGTATAGTCAATAGTGGTGTTACCCACACCTATTGCCGTGACAACACCGCCGGCAGACACCGTACCTACCGCAGGTGTAGAGCTAGACCACACACCACCCGGAGTGCCTGATGTAAGAGCGGAACTACCACCGGCACAAATGCCAAATGCACCTGTAATCGCAGCAGGCATATTGTTTACAGTGACGGTCTTGGTAACGCGACAGCCTGTAGGCAACGTATAACTTATAGTAGTAACTCCTGCAGACACACCTGTTGCTGCGCCGGTACCTGAGTTGATAGTTACCACACCTGTATTAGAGCTAACCCACGTTCCGCCTGGTGAGGCACTGGTATAATTTTCAACAGATCCCTGGCAAAAATCGTTACCACCGGCAATTGCACCGGGAAGCGGGTTCACAGTCACCTCAGCCGTAACCTGACAACCTGATGTAGGTATCCGATAAGTTATAGTGGCTGTACCCTGACTTACACTAGTGATCATGCCTGTTGTAAGGTTCGCTGTAGCAACACCCAGGTCACTGCTGGTCCATGTACCACTTCCACCTATTGTACTGTACAATACGGTGTAGGAACTTTCGCACATCGTGAGGTTACCAGTAATTGGCTCCGGCTGATGTTGAACGGCAAAGCTCCTCACTTTAAAACAGCCGGTACCAAGTGTGTAGGTGATATTTACCAAACCTTCGGATACGGCTGTAAGCAACCCTGTATTAGCATCAATAGTTGCCAAAGATGCATTTGCGCTCGACCATGTACCACCTGCAATAGCGTGAGTAAGTGTCGTAGTCAACCCTTCACAAATACCATTGACACCACCAATGTTCGCAAGTGTAGGTGTTACCGTAACCTGAACAGAATTGACACAAGTATTAAGATCCGTATAAGAAATATTCGCTGTACCAGCAGTAAGGCCACTCACAACGCCGGTACCACCGCCTACTGTAGCAACAACCACGTCGCTCGATGTCCATGCACCTCCAATAGAGGTGGCAGAAAGCGTATTTGAAGTACCATTGCAAATAGTTGTGATACCCGTTATCACCGGAAGTGCATTCACAGTCACTTCTGCTGTCACAAAACAGTTACCCGGAAGCGTGTACGTAATAGTTGCCGTACCCGCGTCAACACCAGTCACTACACCCGAAGCTGAACCTACCGTTGCAACCGCCGCATTAGAAGTACTCCACGTACCACCGGCTTCTGCGTTGGTCAATCCTGTAGTTGCATCCTTACACACTGTTAACGTACCTCCTATAGCCGCAGGCATGTTATTCACCGTCATTGTCACTGTAGAGAAACATGCCGATGGAAGCGTGTAAGTTACAGCACTGGTTCCTTGATCAATACCCTGGAATACACCGGAAGTACTATTTATAGTCCCCACAGCCGGTGTTGCCGACGTCCAGTTACCACCTCCCGTTGTTGGAGTCAGAGTTACGTTTGATCCCTCGCAAACTGAAAGCGTACCTGTGATCGGCTCCTGAGGATTTACGTTTATTGTCGTGGTATTCGTTGCAGTGATTCCGTTTCCGTCTGTCATTGTAACGGTATAAACAACTGTTGCAGTAGCAGTACCCGTGTTTACCGGCGACGCGTTTACTGATGCACCGGTAGTGGCAGAGAGGCCGGTCGACGGTGACCATGAATATGTAAATGGTGCATCACCTGTTGGTGTTGCAGCCAAAGCTTGAGTTCCTCCATTACAGATAGTCGCACTGGCCGGCGAAATGCTCACGCTTGGCGGAACATTGGAAACGCCACTGATAGCAACCGATGTAGCAGAGACACCAGGAGCCGTAAGTGTGTTCGAACCAATCGGGTCAAACATTGTCCATGGAAGAGAACCTGCATATGTAGCAGCGTCTATACTACCCTCTGTACCAGAAATATCACCGCCAACATATGTTGCAGTTGCAGTGTATGATTGAGCCGTGATACCCGATGTACCAACAGTCCAGTAACGGTTCAGGTAATCAGTGGCACTTGCGTTAGAAGGATGTTTAGCATTTGTTACTCGTGCCTCAGTATATGCAGATGAATATCCCGAACCTGACATATTGATGCTGACAGGTGTATAGTTAGTTGCGTCACCAACAGGGAAACTAAAAGTTCCGTTTGCAGAGAACACCTTTCTCACATTACCGGTGCTCCCTGTCACTACATAATTTGAAGCCGAAGCACCTGATACCGATGCGCCGTCAGCAAGGATCAGGTTTGCTGTACCAAGTGATAATTTACCCAACGTGATCGTTCCTCCAACATTGATGTCCCCACTTGCAGCATTCACACCGGAAGTGTTATCAAGTTGCAGGTTATTATACGTACCAGCAACTACTGTCTGCGCACCGGTCAGTGTTCCATATTCAACAGTACCTAAACCATTCCAGGTGGCACCAGATGGTATCGGGCTTGCGCTGGTTGCTGTAGGCACTGAAGTCAGAAGCGTACCATTTACGGTGTAGGTAGGAGCCGTACCGGCAATCAACCTGTTTGCAGAACCCATCGTGAGTGTAGTACCCACTCCCACATCCAAACCATCGTTAACTGTGAGGTTACCCTGAGCTGTCTTCGTACCTGAACCGCTCGTTCTGAGTGTGCCATATGTAAATGAGTTCACATTCTGGGCGCCGGCTCCATTATAGTTTACCGTGAGACTACCGAGTGTATTTGTTGAGAAACGGTACTGCGTAGAATAATCGGCGGTCGCTGCTGTCCTATTTACAAGAATTGTACCGCTACCAGAAATAGTGCCTGCAGCTGCAGACGGATTGAACTGTACCGTCTCAGTCGTAGGAGAAACCGTTGCACTTGCAGCTACCACAAGATTGTTAGCAATATTAGTGCTGTTGTCAAACGCAACCGGATTGGAAGTATTTGCAACCTGAAGTCCATAGAAATTTGGAGAGAGTGCAGCACCTGCTGTTCTCGACACCGTCTGAACTCCCGTACCGTCTAAAATAACAGTTGAAGCTGCCGAAGCATTGAACAAATTGGTAGTAGTTGCAGACGCTGACGTTACTGTCCAGTTACCGCCCACATTGATCGTGTTTCCGGCAGGGTTGAAGATATTATTTGTAGTGGTACCTGTCTGTGCCAATATAAAATCACCGTTTACATCCAATAGACCGGTTCCACCTGCTGCAAGACTCACAACACCCGACGTTGTTGAAACCGAGAAGGTACCGGCAACTGTTGTTGTACCGGCGGTGAATCCACGGGTACCCGTTGTACCTATCAGACTTAAGTTGTTGTAGCTACCCTGAGCAACAGTCTGGTTACCACCTACATAACGTACCAATCCGCCCCATGTGCGGCCGGTAGGTATTGCAGGGTTGGTTGTATTGGCTGTGCTGATTATACCGGCATTCGCTGTACCGTCTGTTGTACCCAATAATTGAAATGTACTCATGTTGAATACACTTGCTCCAAGAGTAGTAAGTGTACCATTAATAGTTGTTGCCGCAGTTGCTGTCACAGTATTGGTAATGTTCGAAACGGAAACATTGTTGAATGTCACCGCCGCACCGGGGAATGTCTGAGCAGCTGTACCATTGAACTCAACTGTACCACCGTTGGCATCAAATGTGCCACTCGCTCCCCTTACAAAGTTGCCCGCAACTTTCAGGGTAGTAGATGGCGCCTTAACGCCGGCACCGGCTGTTGCTGTTACCGAGAACACACCTCCAACATCAATTGAGTTAGCGCCGCAGTCCCATGCTCCGCTGGCACTGTTGAAGTTTACGTTAAAGAACTTATTTGTGCCGGTCATATCACCGGTCAGCGTCTTACCCGTAGTAGTTGCATTGAAAACGACCATCCCGGTATTGGCAGTAAACGTACCATTGTTTGCGTAGTTGCCGGCCAGATTCAACGTCTGTGCCCCGCAGGCAAGCGTATTGCTGGCTGGTATTGTAAAATCCTGAAGAACCGATGTGGCTGCATTCAGCGTTATTGTTCCACCTGTATTGTTAAGAGAAAGCGTGTTGAAAGTTGTGGCAGAAGTAGGAATGGCCTGCGCACCGGTTCCGTTCAATTCTACAGTACCGCCGTTGTGGGTAAATACGCCTGCAGCTGCCTTCGCGAAGTTTCCGGCAACTTTCAGTGTCGTAGATGGGGCTGTAACCGTACCTGTTGTGATGGTAAACACCCCACCCACATCAGCGTTATTAGTACCGAATGACCAGCTACCCGCAGCATTGTTGAATGTAAGGTTATTGAACTTATTGGTACCAGTCATATTTCCGTTCAGCGTGTTGCCTGCATCTCCTGCCGTGAATGTAACAGTTCCTGCACCTGCTGTAAACGTGCCATTATTTGTGTAATCACCTGCCAGCGTAAGCGTCGCTGAACCTCCGGACAACGTATTTCCAACAGGAATAGTGAAATCCTGATTTACAGTCGTTGCAGCATTCAGACTTATCGTTCCACCGGTATTGTTAAGATTCAGTATGTTGAACGTAGTTGAAGTAGTTGGGATAGCCTGTGCACCGGTACCATTCAATTCCACTGTACCGCTGTTGTGTGTGAACGTACCTGCAGTATGGATGAAATCGCCCGCAACCTTTAGCGTTGTCGACGGGGCTGTAACTGTTCCCGTCGTGATTCGGAAATTGCCACCTACATCAGCACTGTTCCCTGCAAACGTCCAGGTACCTGCACCATTAAACGTGATGTTGTTGAATTTACTAGTACCGGTCATGTTGCCTGTCAGCGTTTTGCCTGCAACCCCTGAAGTGAAATTCACCGTACTTGCGTTCGCGGTAAACGTACCATTGTTCGCCCAGCTACCACCAACTGTCACCGTGTTAGTACCAATGGTGAGGATCGCTGATGCGTCATTGGTCACATCACCGGAGATGGTCATGTTATAAACTATATCCAGCGGATTAGAACTTGTATTGCTATTACGGAAATTGAAGAAATTGGGCACAAGCGATGTACCAGACGACCTGGTGATAGTTTGAGTCCCCGTACCATCAAAAGTTACAAGTGAGGTGGAAACAACATTCATTAGTGCTGTAGAAGTTCCGGTAGAACTTACAGTCCAGTTTCCACCAACGTTAATGTTAAAGCCCGCTGGATTTAATATGCTATTGTTATTTCCGGTCTCTGCCAACGTTACATTTCCATTCACATCCAGATCGCCGGCAAGAGTTGTTACACCCGATGTTGTGCTCAGCGAGAAGTTACCCGCAACACTCGTTGTACCCGCGGTAAACGTACGACTACCCGTTGTGCCGGAAATTGTTAGGTTGTTATAATTGCCTTGCGAAATTTGAATGTTACCACCTGAATAGCTTACCAAACCACCCCAGGTTTTGCCAACCGGAATAGGAGGTGTTGGGGTTGAGGGACACTGCGTTTGAAGTGTTCCGCTATGCGATGGCGTCACAGTGCCCAGCAACTGGTTTGTAACCATGTTCAGATTAGCGGCCGCAGCAGTGGTCAAAGTACCATTTACTGTCAGGGCAGCATTTGCTGTAACTGTTGCCGAACCGTTGCTTATGCTAAGGTTATTGAATGTTGTAGCCGTTGTCGGAATAGCTTGTGCAGCAGTACCGTTCAGTTCCACGGTTCCCCCATTATCATTGAATGTACCTGCCGTGTTGACAAAATTGCCTCCTACTTTCAAAGTTGTACTTGGTGCAGTCACTGTACCTGCAGTGATTGTGAAATTGCCCCCAACATCAGCACTATTACCTGCGAATGTCCAGGTACCGGCAGCGTTGTTAAAAGTCAGATTGTTGAATTTATCACTTCCCGTCATGTTGCCTGTCAAAGTCTTCCCTGCAACGCCCGAATTGAAATTGACAGTACTTGCGTTTGCAGTGAATGTACCATTATTAGCCCAGTTACCACTTACACTCACTGTATTGGTGCCAATGGAAAGTATGGCTGAGGCGTCATTCGTAACATCACCTGAAATGGTCATATTGTAAGTGATACTCACCGGATTTGAACTTGTGTTACTGTTTCGGAAGTTGAAGAAGTTAGGTACAAGAGACGCTCCCGCAGTTCGGTTGATAGTTTGCGTTCCTGCACCATCGAACGTAACAAGTGATGAAGATGCAACATTCAGAAGTGTTGTAGAGGTTCCTGTCGAACTAACCAACCAGTTACCACCAACATTAATGTTGAAACCGGCAGGATCAAGAATGTTATTAGTATTTCCGGTCTCCGCCAGTGTTATATTTCCGGTTACATCCAGATCACCTGCAAGGGTTGTTACACCGGTTGTGGTGCTTAATGAAAAGTTCCCGGCAACAGATGTTGTGCCTGCAGTGAATGCGCGGGTACCGGTTGTACCGGTTATAGTAAGGTTGTTATAGTTGCCCTGAGAAATATTCATGTTACCACCTGAGTATGTAACCAGGCCGCCCCAGGTCTTTGCAAGCGGAATCGGTGGATTTACAGTACACTGTGTTTGAAGTGTGCCACTGTGAGCGGGAGTAACGGTACCAAGCAACTGGAAGGTTACCATATTAAGGTTAGCAGATGCCGAAGTTGTCAGGGTGCCGTTAACCGTCAGGTTTGCATTAGCCGTCACTGTTGCAGAAGTGTTGCTTATGTTAAGATTATTAAATGTTGTAGCGGCCGTTGGTATTGCCTGTGCTATTGTGCCATTAAGCTCTACCGTACCACTATTGTTATCGAACGTACCTGCCGTGTTCAAAAAATTGCCTCCCACTTTCAGCGTCGTACTTGGTGCCTTCACGCCTGCACCTGCTGTAGCTGTCACGGAGAAGTTGCCTATCACGTCGGCGGCATTCGCAGCAAAATCCCAGCCACCGGCGACATTGTTGAATTGGATATTATTGAATGCACTGGTGCCGGTCATATTACCGGTAAGTGTTTTACCTGTCGTCCCGGCATTAAAAACCACAGTACTGGCCCCCCTCGTAAAGGAGCCATTGTTGATCCAATTACCAGCCACGTTTATCGTATTAGCCCCGGCACAGGCAAATGTTGCTGACGCATCGTTAGTAAAGTCCCCCGCTATGGTAGTGATTGTGACAGAAGGTGAAGTCGCCACTGTCACTGTGCCTGTAGTGTTGCTGTTCTGGAAATTGTAAAAATTCGCCGTAAGTGCTGTCCCCGCAGTCTTGGAAATCGTCTGCGCACCGGTACCATCGAATATTACCAAAGACGGTGTAGTCGTATTGTACAACGTTGCTGTACTGGCATTTGAAGAAGAAACAGCCCAATTGCCTGCTACATTCGTCTGGAAGCCCGCAGGTTCGTAAATACCAGAGATATTTGCAGTAGTAGATAATGTAACATTACCATTAACATCCAGATTACCACCAAGAATAAATTGTCCACTTGAATTCGATGATGACACGGTCAAATTACCATTGATAGTTTGCGCACCATTTGTGTTTACGTCACCGGTATTCGACAAAGTCACTACGACATTGTTGAAACTATTTCCCGAGCCAAAAAGCGTGATCGGACTTGCTGCAGCTCCTGTTGCAGTGAGTGACATAGTTCCCGAAACAGTTACAGCACCATTAAACGTCCTTGCACCTGTTGACGTAGAGACTAAAAGGTTGTTGTAGGTACCATCGGCAACTATCTGATCAGCCGTTGTACCATTATAACTAACCAAACCACCCCATGTTCTTCCTGTAGGCAAACCTACGGTTGTTCCGAATTGTGTCTGTATCGTGCCACTATTCGCCACAGCAAATGAGCCACCTGCAGTCAGCAAACGCGTGCTCATATTCAAATTTGCACCGTTATTTACTGTAAGCGTACCGTCAACTGTAATATTTGCGCCTGCGGTCACGGTGGCACTTGTATTACTTATGGTGAGATTGTTAAATGTTGTCGCAGTTGTATTAGACAACGCCTGTGCTGCAGTCCCGTTCATGACCACAGTTCCGCTGTTGTGTGTGAAGGTACCCGCAGTGTGCACATAGTTCAAGCCGATATTTAATGTAGTGGAAGGCGCAGTGATGTTTCCCAACGTCTGCGTAAGCGTATTGATCACATCCACACTGTTTGCACCAAAATCTCTGGTACCGGCACCACTCACCGAGAGGTTGTAAAAGGCACTTGTTCCGGTCATGTTTCCAGACAAGGTAACCGTACCTGCAGTGTTATTAATGTTTACGGTACTCGTTCCACGCGTAAAAGTTCCGTTATTGCTCCAGTTACCGGCTACGTTAATTGTATTTGCGCTGGCACAGGCAAATGTCGCCCCGAGATCATTGGTAAAATTACCGGCCAATGTCGTTGTAGTTACAGACGGACTGATTGCCACGGTAACTGTGCCACCCGTATTGCTGTTCTGAAAATGATAAAAATTAGCTGTCAGATTCGTACCCGCTGTTTTTGATATAGTTTGAGCTCCGGTTCCGTCAAAAACAACTGTAGATGCCGGCGAGGTACTAAGAAAAGCCGTTGGTGTGTTGCTTGAACTTGTAACCGTCCAGTTACCCGCAACGTTTATCTGAAAACCAGCCGGCACAAACCAAGCAGATGCATTTGCCGTTGCGGCAAGGGTCACATTGCCGTTCACATCCAAATTACCGCCTAACGTGAACAAGCCGGTGGAGCTCGCCGATGTAACAGAAAGGTTACCACCTATGTTCAATGCAGCAGACGTGTTGAAATCGCCTGTACTGGTAGTGGTAAATGACATATTGCCGGTAACATTGTTTGTTCCTGCGAACATTGTGATTACACCCGTAGTCGTTGTCGCTGTGAGATTTCCTGCAACAGTAACCGCCCCCGCAAATGTCTTTGCAAATGTGGTGGTAGATACCGTGAGGTTACCATAGGTTCCACCCGGTATAGACTGTATTGCCCCGGCAGAAAACACCACTGTTGATGCAGCATCAAGTGTCCCAAACGTTGGAATAGTTGCATTATTCAAAGTGAGGGTACCGTTAGATGTTACATCAACTGTTCCGGTAAACGCGAATGTCGCAGGGACTGTGAAATCAACCGTTGCGACGCCATCACCAACCTGCACTTTCGATCCTACGCCCGATACTGCCCACGCCGCACCCAAGGTTGCGGTCGCACGGTTGGTTACAATGTAAGTTACGCCGGCTGTGGTAAAATCACCCGGGCTCGCTCCCGTTCCATCAGGCTGGTTACCCCAGGTGGACAACTGATCCAGGTCGCCGGCTGCTTTCGAATAATACGGTTGGCTCATGGCAACGGCCGAAAGGCACACCAACACAACAAATAGTACTAGTTTTTTCATTTGGAACCTTTTAAAAGTGATAAGTGGTGATCTAAATCCTATATATTATAACATAAAACAATACAAAAAGAATATCATTACTTGAAATCAACCGGTAACTTCAGTTGAGATTTCAATACAATTGGTACTTTATTACTACTAATTGATATTTAGTATACGCCAACAATAAACCATGAAACAATTAACCAACCTAAATCGCCGAACAGGATAAGAGAGAAGAGACTAAGAGCTTGCCAGAACAGCATTTCAGAAAAGAACAACGTGTCAACAAGGGGTAAAGTCTATCGTTTTATCCGGATCCGGCATGCGCCGACCTGCTTGAATTAGGGGGTGAAATTACAGAAGATTGCCATGAAAAAAAACAACCCATTTAAATATATCAGCTTGTTTTCACAATTAGTTTTACATCGATTTGTTATCACAGCTTTTATATTAATATCTTTTATATTCTTAGAAAATCAAAAAAAGCGCAAAAAGCTTGTAACAAAGCGCATTAGAGCCGGGTTACAGACTTCTGACATTTCAAAATCAACTCACATAGATGTTAATAACTTGTTGGCAAGTAGAAAAGATGAATGACACACAACAAAAAAGCCTGCTCGATCAGAGCAGGCTGTACAAAAAGATTATAAGAGCTGATTACTTCTTAGCGCCGTTAGCCGGAGCAGACTGTGCAGGAGTAGATTTTGTCTTTGTAGCACCTTCTGGTTTAGCGAAAAACATCACAGATATAAGACATAGACCACCAATAATGCTGATCAGTGTCCACGTACCCTTTTCCATAACGTCAGTCGATTGCTTAACGCCCATCACCTGTGAACTCATCGTTCCAAATGAACCTTGCAATCCGCCACCCTTTGGATTTTGGATGAGAATAAAGAAGGCAAGAACTACACAAGCCAGCAGAATGAGTATTGTTATTAGGGATATCATGATTGTTTTTCCTTTAAGATTTCTTCTATTTTGCGGGCAAAGTAAGCATTTTTTTGAGGATTACGCAAACTTAATTTTCTGTACATCTCAATTGCCTTGTCATATTTGCCCTGTTTAATGTAAATTTCCGCCAGCGACTCACTGGCCAGACCGTCTTCTTTTGCTATTGAATTGACGGCCATTTCAAACACATTCTCCGGTATCTCCTCGTTCTCTTCTTCTATGGCCGCGGCAAGTTTCTCTTTTTGCCACATCGTTTTCAAAGCCTTCTGATCCTTATTTTCTTCCTTCAGCTTCTCGGTGGTGCTCTTGAAGTGCAATAGCCACTCAGAGAAACTCATCATCACCATCAACGACTTCGCTGCATCTTCATCAGATTCTTCAGGTATCAGGCTGGTTATCTCATCAGGCATATCTACAGAGATCCGCTCACCTTGTGCCAGGAAATAATCGTCAGTGTAAACCAGACTTATAAGAGGCTTTTCATTGATCAGCACCGGCTCTTCCTCAAATTCTGTATCAGCCGCCTCCTCGTCTGCTTCTTCATCCTGCACCCAGAAACTCTTATGTTGTGTCTCCAATTCTTCTGCCAGATCTTCGATAACAATTTCTTCCTGCTCCTCGGTCGCACCTAATAACTCTGACTGCTCTTCAACAGGCACAAATACCTCCGGAACAGCATCTACAAAAAGCGCCTCTTCAATCAGTTCGTTATTGACCGCTGGTTCCAACTCGTTTGATGCAACAATAACGTCGGGCACTGATTCCGAAACACCGGAAATGTAGTCACAAAGCAACATCCAGTTGCCCGAATACGGCAACACGCCTGGCGTCACCTCAGCCAGCTGACTGCCATTCTTGTATTTTAGGGCAGCTTCGGCATAACGTGCAGGCACGAAATAAGGATACGATTGCCGTAGCTCGGAAATACTTCCCTCATCACCTTCCGTAACAACGGATGGTGATGCCATCAACAATGAAATATGCCTTATCGAAGCCTGATTGTCCATACTTGCGGCTACCAATTTACAAAAGCTTTATTAAAAATATCATCCGCCAGCTGATTCCCGATATCTTCTATCAGCGCACTCTCCACACTTTGCAGCATTTGAGAGGCATTAAAATCCGAAAAACGTGTGAATGTCTGTGTAAATCCGGCTTTTTCATTCAGCCGGTTCACAAATGTGATCTCCACCCCTATGGTAAGCCTGTTCTTTGTAGCAAGCTGCACCCCTTGGGCCGCCGTCACCGTTACTTCATAGGCTACTATCTTCCCGGTAATGTCATAGTCAGCTTCATCGTTATTTACCGGCTTCAGACCCGTTTGCGACAATATCCTTCTTCTTACCTTCTCCGTCAGGTTGGCACTCAGGCTCGGCACAACGTTCCTCGCCTTATTCTCCAGCTGATGGATATTTATAGACTTACCTTCAATGGCGGCACCCGAAAAGCTATATACCCCGCATCCTGCCAGTGGCAACAATGAGAAACATATGACTGTCAGTATGATTGCTGAAATCTTCATTCGGATGGTTGCAAAAGTAACAAATATTGGTCTGCCCCTTCCGTCATTTTTGTTGCTACCCTAAGGTTGCCTAGATTTGTGATTCCCTTATGGAATAGTCAAAAACACAGGGGATCAGCAGCTTGAACTTTAGCAACGTAGTGGGCCAGCAGGCCGCAAAAAATGGGTTACTTAGCATGTTCCGCGGCAATTCACTGCCGCATGCGCTGCTCTTCACTGGTGCCGAGGGTACCGGTGGCCTGCCACTGGCGATAGCGCTGGCACAGTTTATTTTTTGCGAAAACAGGACGGACACTGACTCTTGCGGGGTATGTGCAGGATGCAGCAAAGTGAAGAGAATGGAACATGCCGACCTGCATTTCAGCTTCCCTGCCCTACCTCCGAAAGCCAACACAAAGGCAATGAGCCGTTACTACCTGCAAGAGTTTCGCGAATTTGTAAAGCAGACCCCATACGGCACTACGTTCGACTGGCTGCAATTCATAAATGCTGAGAATAAACAAGGCAACATACCTGCCGAAGAATGCCGTGAGATCATTGAAAAGCTATACCTCAAGTCTTATGAAGGCGGCAAGAAGGTGCAGATCATGTGGCGACCCGAATATCTGGGAAAAGAAGGCAATATCCTTCTTAAACTGATAGAGGAGCCACCGGCCGACACGATAATGATCTTTGTTGCCGAAAACAAAGAAGAGATCCTACCTACCATCCTCTCCCGCACTCAGGAAGTACGACTGGCTCCTATTCCCGCCTCCGACATTGCACAGGCGTTGATCGATCGTACGGGTGCGTCGCCCGCAGTGGCCGCACAGGTAGCCCACCTGGCAATGGGCAGTTATACCGAGGCATTACGCCTCCGCCAGCACTCCGACAACGAATTATTCCCCGAAGTGCGACAAATGTTCCTGACGCTGTTCGTCCCGAACGACGGACTGGGACGGGCTGCAATTGCCGAAAAATGGGGAAAGGCGGGTCGCGAACAACAGAAAAATTTCCTGCAATACGTTATCCAGTTGATGGGACATGCGCTGCGTGCTCATTACCTGCCGGTGGAAACACTGCCCCTGCAGGATGCCGAAGCCGATTTTGCCCGCAAGTTTGTAAAACAAGGCCTCCCTGTCGAAACGATCAGGGAAATGATGGACACTATTTCTCAGACCATTTACTACATAGAACGCAATGCCCACAGCAAAACCCAGCTTATGGCCATGATGGTGCGCCTGCACTACATAGTCACCCGCAGGCAGGTTCCGGTAAAATAATTCAGTTCACTTACACACATTAAAAAAGCCACCGCAGTGCGGTGGCTTCGTTATTTGTGAGTGTATTTCTTACAGCTGATCGTAAACAGGAGCGTCTACGTTGCGGCTAACACCAAAGTACTGGTATGTTTTCCTGCGGTAGCCTTTTTTCAGATATGTATCTGTGTCCATGCTGTAATCTTCAGGAATTGTGATCCATGAACGACGCTTAACATCTTTCCAGCGGTAGATACACATTGTGTTTGGTCCGCGACGGGTAAGCGCATAGAACTGAAGGTGCTTCTGTGTATAGCCCATTTTCAGCATCTGGTCATCGCTGAATTCATCTTCAGCAACAGAGATATGCACACGAGCCACCGGATTGTACCATCCGTAAATAGCAACGCGGTTAGGACCCGGATTGCGGTAAGCCCAGAATAACAAGGTCTTATCGCCCCATCCCCAGTTAATAAGCTGACCGTCCTGATATTCACCATCTACAACGGTTACGTAGTCTTTATCTTGTGGAACATACCAACGGAAAATACGCACGAGGTCTTCCTGTGCGAAGCTTTTACTGCTAAGAGAAATCGCTGCGAATATTGTGGCTACTAAGACGAAGGTTCTTTTCATGTTTGCTTTTGTTTTCAAAATTGAACCCAAAATACATAAAAATTTTCTTGCCCTGCAAATTATTGCAACACTTTTTTTTGCCCGTTAGTGATAAAACACCTCCGAATGGCCTAATTCTCAACGTTAACAGCCCATCTAACCCAAAGACAAACCATCGCTGACATCATACCGCGCCAACATAAAGTCCTTTATCGGAAAGATAAAACAATACGATTACATTAAAGATGCTCTATATAAAATATCAGATCTGAAAAAACAACCAGCCTGATACGCCGATTACTATGACAGATCGCCATCCTAATAACACACATTAAAAGATTACCCCACATCAATTGCTCCATACCCGCAAAGCGTCAGTTGTTGTTGCTGAAATCATGCGTTTAGTGTAGCTTTGGCACCCCTTGTGCGCCAACATGACAGTTGCAAAAAAATTGCATGAATTTTGTTACCCGCTTCAAGGTATTGTTTGCCGCAAGCAGCAAACATAAAAAAGTGTTTTTTACCATTTTGATACTTATATAATGATAGCCTTCCTCTCAAAACTATTTGGCGGTAGCAAATCCGACAAAGACGTAAAGAAACTCCAACCCATCGTGGGACAGATAAATCGTTTCTTCTCTGAAATGGGCACTCTGTCTAACGACGAACTCCGTAATAAAACACAGGAATTCCGTGCACGCATTCAGGAATACATCTCCGGCATCGACCAGCAGATAGCTGAACGTAAAGCCGAAGCCGAAGCGTTGCATGTTGAGGACGTTCATGCGCGTGAAGAGATATATAATGAGGTAGACAAGCTGAGAAAAAAACGCGACGAACAGATCGAAGAAGTCTTGAACAGCATTCTGCCCGAGGCTTTTGCAGTTATTAAGGAAGCAGCCCGCCGTTTCAAAGAGAACCCCGAAATGGTAGCCACTGCAACCGATCATGATCGTTTATTGGCACCCACACGCAAACACATGCGTATAGAGGGCGACCAATGTATCTACCAGAACTCATGGGATGCCGCGGGCATTACCGTAAGCTGGAACATGGTACACTACGATGTTCAGCTGATAGGTGGTATGGTACTGCACGAAGGTAAAATAGCAGAGATGGCTACCGGTGAGGGTAAAACACTGGTATCTACCCTGCCCGCCTACCTGAACGCGCTTGCCGGCGAAGGCGTACATATCGTTACGGTGAACGACTACCTGGCCCGTCGTGACCAGGAATGGAACGGTCCGCTTTTCGAGTGGCTGGGGCTCACTACAGACTGTATCGACAAACACGAACCAAACTCACCTCAACGTCGTCAGGCATACATGGCTGACATCACATGGGGTACCAATAACGAATTCGGTTTCGACTACCTGCGCGACAACATGGTGCATCACCCCGAAGAAATGGTGCAGCGCAAACACCACTATGCCATGGTCGATGAGGTGGATAGTGTATTGGTGGATGATGCCCGTACGCCGCTCATCATTTCAGGTCCTATCCCTCGTGGAGAGGAGCAGCAGTTCCATGTGTTGAAGCCACGCATCGAACGTCTGCTTGATGCCCAGAAAAAGGTGATCAACGCCAGCATCACAGAGGCAAAACGAATGATAGCCGACGGCAAGTCCGACAAAGACGCGGGTGGTCTGCACCTGTACCGCGCCTACCGCGGTCTGCCTAAAAGCAGCGCGCTTATCAAGTTCCTGAGCGAAGAAGGCAATAAACAGATACTCCAGAAGGCGGAACACTATTATATAGGTGAGCAGCAAAGGAATATGCCGAAAGTTGACGCTGAGTTGTTCTTCACTATCGATGAAAAGAACAACAGTGTTGACCTGACAGATAAAGGTATTGCACTCATTACAGGCGCGGGTGAAGACCCCAGCTTCTTCATTCTCCCTGATATCGGCAGCGAAATTGCTGAGATCGAAAAGACAGCTGCATCAGCCGAAGAAAAAACACAACGCAAAGACACCCTCATTCAGGACTATGCAATTAAAGCAGATCGTATCCACTCGGTACAGCAATTGCTGAAAGCCTATACCCTGTTCGACAAAGACGTTGAATATGTGGTAATGGATGGCAAAGTTAAGATCGTTGACGAGCAGACAGGTCGTATCCTCGATGGCCGCCGCTACAGCGACGGTCTTCACCAGGCAATCGAAGCAAAAGAGAACGTACAGGTAGAGGCAGCAACACAAACGTTCGCTACCGTTACCCTGCAGAACTATTTCCGTATGTACCACAAGCTGGCCGGTATGACCGGTACGGCCGAAACAGAAGCGGGCGAGTTCTGGCAGATATACAAACTCGATGTAGTAAGCATCCCTACCAACCTGCCTATTGTTCGTAAAGATCAGCAGGATCTGGTGTACAAGACAAAACGTGAAAAGTACAAGGCAGTTATTGACGAGATCGAAAAACTGAGTGGCGCAGGCCGCCCTG
>JACCEA010129693.1_pt1 | contig 24905 bp, 25 predicted proteins | sample 7449851 | NCBI WGS metagenome assembly JACCEA01 (sample SAMN15323453, study PRJNA562643) | freshwater metagenome | isolation source: river surface water | place: USA:Blue River Watershed | collected 2017-08-18 | reverse complement strand
CATGCATGACGGTTTCCATCATCGGGAATTTTTCTTCGGCTGACACGCCGCTGGTGGGTTCGTCCAGCAACAACAGCTTGGGCGAACCGGTAAGCGCGAGCGCAATGTCGAGCAATTTGCGCACGCCCCCCGGCAGTTCGCTGACGCGGCGGTGGCGGTGTTGAATCAAACCAAAACGCTCCAGCAATTCAACGCCGCGTTCAATGTGCTGTGGCTGCGAGGCCGAGCGCCACATCGACAGCTGGTTGTCATGGCAGGCCATGGCCACCAGCATGTTGTCCATCACGCTCAAGGCGGGATAGAGCTGTGGAATTTGAAACGAGCGCGCCACACCCAAGCGTGTGATTTGGCGGGGCGACATGGCGGTGATGTCTGTGTCGCCCAAATGGATGCTGCCCTGGTCGGGCTTGAGGTAGCCGGTGATCATGTTCACAAACGTGGTTTTACCGGCGCCGTTGCTGCCGATCAAACTTACACGTTCGCCCACTTTGATGTCCACGCACAAGTCGTGGGCGGCCACCACCGCGCCAAATTGTTTTTGTAAATGGCGCGCGCTGAGCAAAAGAGAAGAACTCATGCTTGCTCCTTGTGCGCTTTAGGGCTCCACAACGACCCCAGGCCGAGCGGTAAGAAACGAATCACAAACATCAAGAACAGCCCCAATGCCAATTGCCAGGTGTTGGGGAAGTAGGCGCTGGAGAAAGAGCGCACCGCTTCCAAGATGACCGACGAGAGCATGATGGCAATCACGCTTTGTGTGCCCGCCAAGATGGCCACGAACACAAACTCGCCCGAGGTGGTCCAGTAGCTGAAGTTGGGATCAATGTGGCCCAAGGCCATCACGGCCAAAGCGCCACCGCAGCCGCCCATGAAGGCAGCCAGCACAAAGTTCAAGGCCATGGTGTGGCGCACCGAGCCACCCAGGTATTCAACGCGCAATTCATTTTCACGAATCGCTTGGGTGATCAAGCCACGGGTGGAGTCAAAGTAAATGCGGCTCAGGTAAGACATGAGGCAGGCAAAACACACCGCCACGGCATACAGCACATAGCCCACCCAGTCGTCGCTGAGGGCTTGCCCCAACACCGACACGCGGCCCAAGTTGAAACCGTCTGAGCCACCGAGTCGTTCGGTTTTGACCAAGATGCCATAGCCCACCATCGATAGCGCCAGCGTGAGCATGGAGAAGAAGATGCCGCGGTAACGCGACAGCAGCGGCGCAAACGGAGCGGTCAGCACCGTGGCGGTGATGCCGCCCACCAGCGTCAACACGATGGCGTCGGTGACACCCATTTTTTGAAACAGCAAGGCTGCGGTGTAGCCGCCGATGGCAGACATCAGGCCTTGCCCAAAGGCCACCACGCCACCGCGCATCAACAGCACGATGCCCAGCGACACCAAGCCGTTGGCGAAAGCCATGGTGCACATGAAGAGCAACCATTTCGGCAAAACCAGCCCAAGCGCCAAAAGAGCGGCCGTGCACAGCACAGCGGCCCACGTTAAGAAGGTGAAGGATCGATGCATGGTTAGATTTTTCGCGCCTGAATTCTTTGAAACAGCCCCTCGGGGCGCACCATCAGCACCAAGGCCATCACGACGTAAATCGAGAACAGCTCAGCCACCGGCACCACGTGCACCGCAAACGCGCGGGCCAAGCCGACGATCAAGGCGCCAATGGCAGCACCTTCGATGCTGCCCAAGCCACCAATGATGACCACAGCGAACGACAAAATAATCACACCCACCGATACGCCGGGTTGCACCGAAATCATCGGCGCGGTGAAGGCGCCACCCAAAGCGGCCAAGAACACCCCCACGCCAAACGCGTGCATGTAGACCTTGGACACTTGGATGCCCATGCTTGACGCAATCTCGGGGCTGTGAATCACAGCCGTGACGATTTTTCCTTGGCGTGTGCGGTTCAGCGCCCACCACACGGCCAAGCCGACCACCACGGCCAAGACGACCAGCAAGAAGTCGTAGCCCACATAAATTTGGTTGCCAATCTCGACGTTGCCAAACAAGCTGTAAGGCTCGGACACGTAGTAAGGGTTGGCACCCCAGATGAGTTTGGTGATGTCTTCCATGCACAAGAACAAGGCATAGGTCACCAACACCAGCAGCACCTCGTCATGGCCGTAAAAAAAGCGCAGCAGACCGCGTTCGGTCAACGGCGCAATCAAGACGGCAATGGCGATGGCTGCAAGCAGCATGGCCACCAGGCTCCAGCCCGGGGCCCATTTCATCGTCGCCACCCAACCGACAAAGGTGGCGGCAGCGTACGCGCCCAGCGCGTAAAAACTGCCGTGTGCAATGTTCAAAATTTTCAGCACACCAAACACCAGGGTCAGCCCCAGCGCGACGATGAAAAGCCAAGACGCATAGGTCAGGCCATCCATCAAAATAGTGACAGCCAGTCCCATGCGCTTTTCACTCCTACGTTCTTAGTTGCACTTGGCGCCAGGGAAACCGGCTTTGAGCCAGTCGTCTGACTTCATGTTGGCGGGTGGATTCACGCACTCGGCAGGGAAGCGTTGGATGTCTTCGATCATCACCATCTTCTTCGCGGCATCCCAGCGTGTGCGACCAATAGCGGTTTCTTGAATCGCTTGGTTACCACCACCCAAGGTCATGCGGATCTTGCCAGCAGGCGAATCCCATTCGCTGTTCTTGAGTGCGGCGGCGAGCTGCTCAGACGTGGGCTTTTTGCCACCGTTGGCAGCCATCGCTTTTTCCACGGCAAGCTTCAAGCCCAACAAAGCTTGCGCCATGCGGTACGGGGCTTGCACAGGGTAGACGTTGTTGGCCTTGGAATACGACTCCCACCACCAATCGTTCAGGGGCGACTTTGGCGCCATCAAACCGTAAGCGCCTCGTGCGCCCAAGATCGTGCCATCGGGCACTTTCTCGCCCAGGCTGGGCAAGACGTGGTCGCCCGCAGACAACACCACTTGCGAACGCTTGAACAAACCGCGAGGGGCCGATTGCATGATGAAGGCCTGCAAGTCACCACCCCACAAGCTGGAGTGCACCAAGTCCGCAGGTTTGGCCATCAAGGCAGAAATTTCAGTGCCGTACTGACCGGCGCCAAACTTAGGCAACAAGTCTTCGCCGGGCTTGGCGTCTGGGTACAGCTTTTCCATGGAGAACATGAAGTCTTTGCGTGAGTCTTGGCCCCAGGCATAGTCTTGGTTGATCATGTTGAAGCTCTTGACCGGCACATTGCGGGCCTTGAGGTAACGGGCCAAGGCCACGTTGTCCATGGTGGCGTGGGCTGCGGTACGGAACACGTAGTTGTATTTGCCGTCTTCAAAAATGCGGGGTGTGCCGCAGTCATACAGAATCAAAAATTTCTTCATCTCTTCAGCCACGGGCGCAACGGCCAAACAGTCGCCTGAACCCACATAGCCGACCACGGCATCGACTTTTTCGCGGTCATACAAGTTGCGCAGCTCTTGCACTTGCTTAGTAGCGCCACCGTTTTCGTCCACGTACAAGGCCTCAATCGTCATGCCGCCAAAGCCTTTTTTGTTGTACGGCGCAGGCGCTTGGCCTTTGTTGAAGGCGTCGACCAAGACCTTGGCACCGTTCACAGCGGGAATACCAAAGCTCTCAGCAGCTTGGCCTGACAAGAAGCTCACCACGCCGACCTTGAAGGTCTCTTGCGCATTGGCAAGCAGCGAGGCACTGGCCAGCGCGGTGGCCATCGCAATGGTTCGAAGGTTCATTCGGGGGGATACGTTTCGCATGTGAGAGTCTCCTAGTGATGAGTTCCTGCACTGTCAACGCAAACGAATCAACCCGAGATGGTGAATACCCTATGGTGCTGATACCTACGTGACTGGCGCGTAAGTGACTGCAACTTTCACTTTTTCACGTTACTTTAAAGTAACAAAGAAAACCGAGGCAAGCCATCACCGTGACTTTTCAGACCAGCCATCCGATCTTGGAAGTGCAAGATCTCACGCTCACTTTTGGTGGCGTCAAAGCGTTGAACGGCGTGAGTTTTTCTGTTGCGCCTGGATCCATCACTTCTGTGATTGGCCCCAACGGCGCTGGCAAAACATCGGTCTTCAACACGATTTCGGGTTTTTACAAACCCGCTTCAGGTGTGATTCGCTTCGATGGCGAAGACCTCGCCGGTGTCACACCACCACAGCGCGCGGCCAAAGGCTTGGCGCGCAGTTTTCAAAACATTGCCTTGTTTCGCGGCATGACGGTGCTTGACAACATCAAGCTCGGACGCCACTGCCATTTGAAGACCGGGCCGTTGGCTGCCTTGTTTTACTCGCCCGCTGCGCGCCGTGAAGAAAACGAATTGCGGCAAGAAATTGAAGAGCGCATCATCGACTTTCTGGAGATCGACCACATCCGCAAATCGCCGGTGTCGGCGCTGTCGTATGGGCTGCAAAAGCGTGTGGAGTTGGCGCGGGCCTTGGCCATGAAGCCCAAGCTCTTGTTGCTTGACGAACCCGTTGCCGGTATGAACCGCGAAGAAACCGAAGACATGGCGCGCTTTATTTTGGAAGTGCGTCGCGAGTGGGGTGTCACGGTGTTGATGGTGGAACACGACATGGGCATGGTGATGGATTTGTCAGACCATGTGGTGGTGCTCAACTTTGGTCAGGTCATTGCCGACGGCGTGCCTGCCACCGTGCAAGCCAACCCCGAAGTGGCCAAGGCGTATTTGGGGTCGGGCGATATCCACTCCCTGCGTGAACGCTTTCAGCAAGCAGCCCAAGTGCGGAGGTCGGCATGAACTTCGATGGATGGTTGCTGTTTGAAATCAGCCTGGCCGGTTTAGGCACCGGCGGTTTGTATGCCCTGACGGCCTTGGCCTTTGTGATGATTTACAAAGCCACCAAGGTGGTGAACATCGCCATTGGTGAAATGCTGATGATCGGGGCTTACCTGTTCTTGGCCTTCACCTCGACCTTGATGTTGCCGATTTGGGCGGCGATACCACTGTCGCTGTTGGCATCTGCCTTGATCGGGGGCTTGATCGAGCGCACACTCATTCGTCCCATGCTGGGGGAGTCGCCCATCTCGTCGTTCATGGTGACGGTGGGCCTGTCGTCGATCTTGATTGGCTTGGTCGAACTGATTTGGACGGCCGATCAACAACGGCTGCCGGAGTTCTTCCCCTCCAAACCTATTTTGATTGGCGAAGCCTTTGTGTCGCCCAAGATTTTTTATGGCTTTGCCATTGCTTTGCTGTTTATCGCGGTGGTGTTGGTGACCTTCCGTTATTGGCGTGGCGGTGTGGCCTTGCGGGCCACCGCTTCTGACCAAGCAGCCGCATATTCGGTGGGCATCAATGTGCCGAAAGTTTTTTCGCTGGCCTGGATGCTGGCGGGTGCCATTGCGGGTGTGGCTGGCATTGTGGTGGGCTCTATCGGCGGGGTCTCATCGGCGATGGGCGCGTTTGGTTTGTCGGTCTTGGTGGTGGTGATCTTTGGCGGCTTAGATAGCGTGTTTGGCGCGCTGGTGGGCGGCTTGTTGGTTGGCGTCATCGAGGCTTTGGCTGGTTTTTATTTGGGCGGTGAATACAAAATTCTCGCCACCTTCGGTTTGTTGGTCTTGATCCTGCTGGTCAGACCCTACGGGCTGTTTGGCACGCACGAAATCGAGAGGCTCTGATGCGCATTGGTTCCGCCAAAGAAACATATGCAGGCGACACCGCGCTGTTTGACAGCGCAACGCAACGCGCGTGGGTCGCTATCTTGCTGGTCGCGTTGGTCACCTTTCCTTTTGTGGTGGATGACTACTGGTTGTACCTGGCCTGTTTGGTTGCCATCAACGTGGCCAGCACCGCAGGTTTGAATGTGCTCACCGGTTACACCGGTTTGGTCAGCATGGGCCAGGCTGCCTTCATGGGGCTGGGCGGTTACACGGTGGCGATTTTGCAAATCCGTTTTGGCACACCCATGCTGCTCAATTTGTTGGCGGGTGGTGTGGTGGCCATGCTGGCGGGCTTGGTGGTGGGCCTGCCGTCGCTGCGGGTGAAAGGCTTGTACCTGGCGATTGCCACCATTGCCGCAGGCGTGTTGGCGCATTTCATTTTTTCGCACTACACCTCACTCACCGGTGGCACCGGTGGTTTAACTGTGCCACCCGCGCAAATTTTTGGCCTGGAGTTGGACGACTCGTTCAAGTTGTACTGGGTCATCGTGCCTATTACTGCCCTGATGCTGTTGGGGGTTGCCGATTTGTTTCGCACCCGCATTGGTCGCGCCTTTATCGCCATTCGCGACCGCGACATTTCTGCTGAGGTGCTGGGTATTCCGCTCTTGCCCTACAAGCTGTTGTCGTTTGCGATTTCATCGTTTTATGCAGGCGTGGCGGGTGGCATGTTTGCCTACTTCTTCCGTGCGGTCACGCCCGAGAGCTTTCCGCTGCTGATGTCGATTTTCTTTTTGGCGTCGGTCATTGTGGGCGGCATGGGCTCGGTGCTGGGCAGCATTTTGGGCGCCGTGTTCATGACGCTGGTGCCAGAAGTGCTGAAACTGGTGGTCGGTTGGTTGCCTCTGGGCGACAACGCCATGCTCGTGCTATCACCTGTTCGCACCATTGTGTTCGGTTTGATGATTGTGTTGTTCCTCATCTTCGAGCCACATGGTTTGGCAGAAGTTTGGCGCCGTGTGCGCCGCTTCTTTCATCTCTGGCCTTTCAAAACCTGATCCTTTCATTCCAACCTTTATTCCAACACCAAGGAGACTTTTCATGATCACCAAACGCACCCTTTGCGCCACCGCTGTGGCCACCCTGGCCGCGCTGACGCTTTCTACTTCGGCGCTGGCGCAAAAAGGCAAAGCCGAATCCAAAGAAGACATTGTGTTGGGCGGCTCCATTCCCATGACGGGCGTGTTCGCGTTTGCTGGCATTGGCGTGGACCAAGGTATCAAAGACTATTTGACGATCTTGAATGAGAAGGGCGGCATCAAAGGCCGCAAGGTGCGTTACGTGCCAGAAGACACGGCCTACAAAGTGGACCAGTCCATGGCAGCCTTCAAAAAAATCACCAGCCAAAACAAAGTCAATCTGTATTACGGCGACTCCACCGGTTTTGCCCGCACCGTCAACCCCGAGTTGGAGCGTGCCCAGAGCATGCTGATGACCGGCGCCTCGTTTGCCAAAGAACTGAGCGACGAAAAGAAATACCCGCTGCAATTCATGGTCGGCCCCAACTACAGCGAGATGGTGGGCATCTTGTTGCAGTACATCGCCAAAACCAAGCCCGGTGCCAAGATTGCTTTGGTCTACTCTGACACCGAGTTTGGCCGTGATCCCGTGGAAGCTGCGCGCACCGATGCGCAGCGCCTGGGTTTGAGCATTGCGACTGAAATCGTCACGCCACCGGCTAGCGTGGACGTGTCGGCCGAAGTTATCAAGTTGCGCCGTGCTGACCCGGACTACACCATCTTCCATGGCTATGTGTCGGCACCGATTCCTGAATTCATCAACCAAGCCAAAGCCTTGAACTTGAAGACTGCCTTCATGGGCACTTTCTGGAGCATGGACAACTCCACCGTCATGCGCATGGGCCCGAACGTGGACGGCTTTTTGGGCGTCATGCCCTACCGTTACTACTACGACACCGAAGGCAAAGCCCCGATGTTGGAGCGCATTCGCAAAATGCGTCCTGAGTACCAAAGCACCGCCTACACCCAAGGTTTCTTGAGCGCCATGTTGCTGACCGAAGCGGCACGCCGCACGCTCGAAGCGGGCAACGAGCTCAACGGCAAAAACATGAAGGTGGCCTTGAGCTCCATCCGCGACTTTGACACTGGCGGTTTGATTGGCGTGCCTTTGTCCATCAAGGGCAACTCCATCCCAATCGGTCGTATCTACCGCGCGGACTTCAAGCAACAAAAGATGTTGCCAGCGTCTGACTGGATCAACCTTCAAAAGTAATGCAAAGCGCCGTGGCAATGGACTCTATTTCGAACAAAGATGGCGTGGACGCCATCTTGCAGGTTAACAACATCGAGGTCGTTTACAACAAAACGATCCAGGTGTTGCGTGGCCTTTCTTTGTCCATTCCACGCGGACAAATCGTGGCCTTGCTCGGCAGCAATGGCGCGGGCAAGTCCACGACGCTCAAAGCGATTTCCAATTTGTTGGAAATTCAAGATGGCGCCATGACCCGTGGCGACATTCTGTTTGAAGGGCAAGACACCCAAGGACTTGCGCCGCACGACTTGGTGCGTTCGGGACTTTTCCATGTCATGGAAGGCCGCCATGTGTTTGAAGACCTCACGGTCGAAGAAAACCTGGTGGCCGCGACCTATGCGTTGACGGGGCGGTCCTCTACGCGTGCCGACTTTGATTTGGTGTACGAGTACTTTCCGCGTTTGCATGAACGCCGCCGTGGCTTGGCCGGTTACCTCTCCGGTGGTGAGCAACAAATGTTGGCCATTGGCCGCGCCTTGATTGCTGACCCCAAACTGATTTTGTTGGACGAGCCCTCGCTCGGCCTCTCCCCCGTGCTGGTGGAAACGATTTTCGAGATCATCGCGCGCATCAATGCAGAGCGTGGCGTGTCGATGTTGTTGGTGGAGCAAAACGCGTCGATCGCTTTGGCCGTGGCGCACTATGGCTACATCATGGAAAACGGCAAATTGGTGATCGATAACACGGCTGAAAAATTGGCCACCGACCCCGATGTGCGCGAGTTTTATTTGGGCGTGGGCAGCGAAGGCGACGCCAAGAGTTTCAAAGAACTCAAACATTACAAACGCCGCAAACGCTGGCTCTCTTAAGAATTCACGATGGCCATGAGCGAACTTCACCCCACGCACACCTTGCCGCAAATGCTGCGCCACCAGGCGCAGCACAACAGTGCGCGTATTGCGATCCGCCAAAAAGAGCACGGCATTTGGAAGCCACTGAGCTGGGCGGGCTACTTCGAGCGTGCCACCCATGTGGGTTTGGGCTTCAAGGCGGTGGGTTTGAGCGAGGGCGCGCATGTGGGCGTGCTGTCAGAAAACCGCATCGAGTGGGTGTTGAGCCAACTCGGCGCAGGGTTGGTGGGCGGTGTGACGGTGGGCGTGTACCCCACGAGTCCGACGAATGAAATTGCCTATGTGCTCTCGCATGCCGATGCCGAAGTGGTGGTGTGCGAAGACCAAGAACAAACCGACAAGGTGTTGCAAGCGCTGGACCAATTGCCCCGTTTGAAAAAAATCGTGGTGATGGAAAAGAAAGGCCTCATCGACACGCGAGAACAAGCGGGCGACATGGTCATCAGCTTTGACGATCTTGAAGCGCTGGGCGTGCAATCGGCAGACACGGCGCTTGTGGAGCGCGTGCTGGCACACCAACAGCTCGACGATACAGCCTTGGTGATTTACACCTCGGGTTCTACCGGCAAGCCCAAGGGCGCCATGATCAGCTACCGCAACATTGCGGCCATGGCGCGCAGCACGGTGGAGCGCTTGCAGCTCACGCCCCAGACCACACATTTGTCTTATCTGCCTTTGTGCCACGTGGCTGAGCAAATGCTGACCTCCTTTGTGCCGGTGTATTTAGGTTCGCGGGTGGACTTTGGCGAATCGATTCGCACGGTGCAAGAAGACCTGCGCGAAATTGCACCGTCGATGTTTTTGGGTGTGCCACGCATTTGGGAAAAACTGCATTCTGCGATCAACATCAAAATGCATGAGGCGGGTCCGTTGCGACGTCGCTTCTTTGAGTGGGGCTTGGCTGAATGCGGCAAATTTGCGCACAAAGGCGCGGCTGAGCGCACGCTCGCAGAGCGCTTGGTGTTTGGTTTCTTCTATCTGTTGATGTTCCGTGCCTTGCAAAACTTCATTGGCTTGCGCAAGGTCACCGTCGCGCTGACGGGGGCGGCGCCGATTTCGCCAGCCATCGTGCATTTCTTCCGAACCTTGGGCGTACCCTTGATTGAGGTGTATGGCATGACCGAGTCCAGTGGCATGGTGTTGGGCCAGCGCTTGGGCACGGTGGTGCGTGGCACGGTGGGCGTGCCCGTGCTGGGCGTTGCGCACCGTTTGTCAGACGTGGGCGAGTTGCAAATCCGGGGCGATGTGGTGTTCAAGGGCTATTACAAAAACCCAGAAGCCACGGCTGCCACCTTGATCGATGGCTGGCTGCACACGGGGGACGTGGTGCAAGAGGTGCAGGGCGAATTGAAAATTGTTGACCGCCTCAAAGACATCATGATCACGGCCGGCGGCAAGAACCTCACGCCGTCTGAAATTGAAAACACCATGAAGACCAGCCACTTCATCAAAGAATGTGTGGTGGTGGCCGATGCGCGCAAGTTTGTCAGCGCCTTGATTCAAATTGATTTTGAAGCCGTGTCGCAATGGGCCGAATCGCGCAACCTCGCGTTCACCCACTTCCGCTCGCTGACCGAAACACCTGAAGTGCGGGCCCTGATTGACGAACAAGTGCGTGAGGGCAACGCCAAACTGGCCGAGGTCAGCCACATTCGGCGCTTCCATTTGCTGACCAAAGAGCTCGACCATGACGATGGCGAAGTCACCGCCACCATGAAGGTGCGTCGCGCCAGTATCTACAAGACGTACGCAACAGAGATTGAGGCCATGTACCGCTGAGCGGTGGCTCTTGCGCATGGCCAGCTCTGTCGTCACATCCCCTTGGACGCCGGTGCAAGACCGGGCGCAGGTGCGTATCAAAGCGCGGATCAGCAAGCGCGAAGCGGTGCTGCGTACCGCCGCCCAAGTGTTCAACGAAAAAGGCTATTTGGCCAGCACCCTTGATGAAGTCGCAGAGCGCCTGAACGTCACCAAACCCACGTTGTACTACTACGTCAAAAACAAAGAAGAAATCTTGTTTGAATGCGTGCGCATTGGCCTCACGATGTTGCAAGAGGCGATTCATGACGTTGGCGCGTCGGGCGGTTCGGCCGCCGACAAATTGACCGCCGCCATGCGCAAGTACACCGAAATTGTCACCATGGACTTTGGCATGTGTGTGATTCGTGTGGGCGAAGACCCGTTGCCTGCGGAGAGCCAACAAAAACTGCGCCGCATCAAAGCTGCGATCGACTTGGAGTTTCGTGAACTCATCGCCCAAGGCATTGCCGAAGGCTCGGTCAAACCTTGCGACCCGAAGATTGCTGCGTTCACGATTGCCGGGGCCATCAGCTGGGTCGCGCGTTGGTACCAACCCAGTGGTGATTTGTCGGTCGACACCATCGCTGATCAATGCATCCATTTTTTAAGCACGGGCCTGTATCAGCCTGTGACCCCATGATCCTTGCACGAAAGACTTCGCCATGAGCTCCGCCCCCAATCATTCTGTTGTATTGACCCATGAAGGCGGCATTGCCACCTTGACATTGAACCGTCCCGATGCCTTGAACGCGATCAATGTGGCGGTGGCCGAAGCATTTCTGGCGCATTGTCAAACCTTGGCCAACGACGACAGCGTGCGCGTGGTGGTGATCCGTGGCGAAGGCAAGGCCTTTGGCGTGGGCGGCGACTTGGCCACTTTGCAAACTGATTCGGTCAACAGCGCCAACGCCTTGATCAGTCGGTTGCACGAAGCCGTGTTGATTTTGGCCAAGCTCAACGCGCCGGTGATCGCGAGTTTGCACGGCGTGGTGGCGGGTGGCTCCTTGAGTTTGTCCAGCGCTTGTGACTTGGCCATTGCAGCCGAAGGCACACGCTTTAATTTGGCCTATGCCAATGTGGCCGCCAGTTGTGATGTATCGGGTTCGTGGAGCTTGCCGCGTTTGGTTGGCTTGCGCAATGCCATGCAAATTGCGTTGTTGGCGGACACCTTTGATGCGCAAGAGGCTTTGCGCTTGGGGCTGGTCAATCGCGTGGTCCCTGCTGAACAACTGGATGCCGAGGTGCAAGCCTTGGCACAACGTTTGGCTCAAGGACCGACCTTGGCCTATGGCCGACTCAAGCGTTTGATGCGTCAATCGTTCGAGACCAGCTTGGCCGATCAACTCGATGCGGAGCGCACCAATTTCATGGCCAGTGCGCAAACGCAAGATTTCAAGGAAGCCTTGGGCGCGTTCTTTGACAAACGCAAACCCGTCTTTCAAGGCCGCTGAACTTCAGTCTTGCTTATGCCTCAGGTCCCGCCCACATAAGGGTTGCTGACACGTTCGCGGCCAAACGTGCTCTCAGGGCCGTGGCCTGGAATGAACACCGTGTCGTCACCCATAGGCCACAAGCGCTGGGTGATGCTGTCGATCAAGTCTTGGTGGTTGCCACGCGGAAAATCGGTGCGACCAATGCTGCCTGCAAACAGCACATCGCCCACAAACGCACGCTTGATCTCGGGTGAATAAAACACCACATGACCCGGCGTGTGGCCCGGGCAATGGCGCACTTGCAGCGTGTGTTGACCGAGCGTGACGGTGTCGCCATCGTGCAACCAACGTGTGGGCGTGAAGGCGCGTGAGGGTGGAAAGCCATAGCTCGCAGCGGCTTGCGCTAAACCATCAATCCAAAACTGATCATCTTCGTGTGGGCCAATGATGGGCAAGTGCAAGCGCTCCGCCAATTCAGCCGTGCCGCCAGCATGGTCGATGTGGGCGTGGGTGATCCAGATTTGTTCCAGCGTGACGCCCAGTTGTTTGCAAGCGTCTTGCAACACATCCAAATCGCCACCGGGATCGATGATGGCGGCCTTCATGGTTTCATCGCACCAGACGATGGAACAGTTTTGTTGGAAGGGGGTGACGGGGACGGTTTCGTAATGAAGCATCGCCAAATGTTAGCTTCAAACAGCGCTAAAACAGATAACGCAGGCCGACGCCAGTGGTGGTTGCTGTTGTTGTCTCGCCTGGGATACTTCGGCTCTTCAAGTGCTCTGCCGCCACACTCCAGCGGGGTGTGAGGTTGTATGACAGACCTAAGCCATATGTGGTGCGCGCGTACGTGGTGTGCGTGGTCCGCTGGATCGTAGGTGTACGGGTCACAACATCTTGTGAACCATACTGCCTGCCCAGCTTCGCGTAGGCACCCCAGCCATTGCCCAGCTTTGCATAAGGGCGAAGACTGAACCCGTAACCATTTTGTATTTCCACCGTGGCAGTGGTGTTGGGGGCGATGGTGTTGGTGGCATTGCTGAGCCCGTCAAACACATAGCCTTCAAGTGCCAAGTTTGGGATGAGGATGACGCCAACACCTAGGCTCACAACAGCAGGCTGAAACGCTGCCACGTTACTGGGCGCTTTATTTTGAATATGTGTTTGTGAATAAGTGATGCCGCCCACAATGTCGCCACTGTTTTGAGCCAGTACCAGTCCTGGCAGCAGCGTAAGCGGTAGCAATAACAACGATTTCACAAAAGACCTCATCCAGAAAACTGTCCCGTCTATTTTGCATTGCTTTGATCAATAAGCAAATTGAGATGAAAAACTGCCACCATGAACCGTTGAGCGCGAGTGTTAATTTGTCAGATACGCGGTGGTGAGCTTAAGGATTCCCCTAGGTTGTCGCTCAAGGGACCACTGGCTGGAAAAGCCCTGTGCAATAGTGAAACGCGACATGAGGCGGTTTTGTTCACTATGCCAAATAGGAGATATCTGCATGCATTTCAAACGACAAGCCATTCGACGCGTCCTCGCGGTCTCGATCAGCGCACTCTGTGTTTGGGCCATGCCAAGCACGGGGTTTTCGCAAGCCTATCCCTCTAAGCCGATCAAGATGATCGTGCCGTTCCCTGCGGGTGGAACGACAGACATCGTGGCACGCATCGTGGCGCAACGCATGAGCGAATCGATGGGACAGCCCGTGGTGGTGGATAACCGAGGTGGCGCGGGTGGCGCGATCGGTGCCGACTTGGTGGCCAAAGCGGCACCCGATGGCTACACCATCTTGATGCACAACATCACCTTCCCCTTGTCTTCGGTTGCGCAGATGCTCAACAACCGCTCGCCATTCAATGCCGAGACCGATTTTGCGGGCGTGTCTATTGCTGTCTATGTGCCTTTTGTGTTGACGGCCAATCCCAGTGTGCCCGCCAAAGATTTGCGCGAACTCGCGACGCTTTTGCGCAATAACAAAAACCTGCAATACAACTATGGCTCCACGGGTCCGGGCTCTGCCGTGCATGTGTTGGGTGAGTCTTTCAAACGCGACGCCAAAATTGACATGGAGCACGTGCCTTTCAAAGGTGCCGCACCGCTCAAGCAAGAGCTTTTGTCTGGACGTATTCAAGTCGGCGGTGATCAGTTGTCTTCCTCGTTTGCTGAGATCAAGGCTGGCACCTTGAAGGCGCTTGCCACCACAGCGACCAAGCGCATTGCGGCATTACCCGACGTCCCCACGGTGAAAGAGCTTGGTTTTCCAGGACTTGAGCTCGAGGGCTGGAACGGCGTGTTTGTGCCCGCCAAAACACCCAAAGATATTGTGGAGCGCTTGCACCGCGAGATCGTCGCAGCAGTTCGCAACCCTGATGTGGTGAAACGCTTGAACGAATTAGGCGCCGATGCTGCGGGTTCATCCCCGGCCGAACAAGACGCAATTTTGAAGCGACAGATGGACCAATTCCGTGCCGTCATTCGCGACATGAAACTGGAGTGATCAACACATGAAGATTGGTATTGCCGGGACAGGAAAAATGGGCACTGCGATTGCAGGGCGGTTGCAGTCGCTAGGCCATGAGGTATTTGTTTGGAACCGCACCGCAGCCAAGGCAGACGCGGCCATCCAAGCAGGTGCCACATGGGCTGCCACGCCCAAAGCGTTGATCCATCAATCGGACATCGTCATTTGCTTGCTGACCAATGAACAAGCGTTGGACGATGTGTATGGTGCGCCGGAAGGCTTATTGGCTGGCGCGGGGCAAGGCAAGCTCATCATTGAGATGAGCACGGTCTCACCCGACAAGCAAACTGAGATGGCGAAGCGGGTGGCCAGCACGGGTGCTAAATATTTGGAGTGCCCGGTGGGCGGCAGCATTGGACCGGCCAAAGAAGGCAAGTTGCTTGGATTTGTTGGAGGCCATGCACAAGACTTGGCGCTTGCTCAACCCGTGCTTGAGCAACTGTGTCGACGCATCGAGCATATCGGCGGCTACGGCGCTGGTTCCATGATGAAGCTGGCAATCAATTTGCCGCTCATGGTCTATTGGCAAACGTTGGCAGAAGCTTTGTCACTGATTCAGCCCCTTGGCCTTGACCCCAAGCGGGCCATCGACATCTTTGCTGATTCCTCAGGCGGCAACAATTTGTTGAAGAACCGTGGCCCTTTGATTGCACAGACATTGATTGATGGCAAGACCGATAGCGTGAACGTGCCCGTCAATACCTTGATCAAAGACATGCAAGCCATGTGCTTGCATGCGCAAACGTTGAAGCGGCTTTTGCCTTTGACCGAACTCGCAATGGCGAATTTTCAAAAAACCGCAGGGGCCGGTTTAGGACCGGCAGACAGTTCCGAGCATTTGGTCTGGTGGTTAAAGCACCAGTGATCCACCAAAGAAAAAGCCCTCTTGGCGAGGGCTTTTCATTGTTAGACCAAGGTCAATTCAACCTCAATATTGCCGCGCGTTGCGTTGGAGTAGGGGCACACTTGATGCGCCGTGTCGATCAAGTCTTGGGCGACGGCGCGGTCCATACCAGGCAAGCTGATGGCCAGGTGTGCGGCAATGCCAAAGCCTGAGGGAATGGGGCCGATGTCAATGCTGGCATCGATGGACGCATCCGCAGGCACGGCAATTTTCTTCAAGCCAGCAACGTGCTTCATCGCCCCCATGAAACAGGCGGAATAGCCCGCTGCAAACAGTTGTTCAGGATTGGTCGCGCCACCCATGCCACCCAACTCTTTGGGTGGGGCCAGCTTAACGTCGAGCAAACCGTCGTCTGAGACCGAGCGACCTTCGCGACCACCCGTGGTGTGGGCGTGCGCGGTGTAAATCACCTTGTCTAATTTTTGAATCTGTGTCGATGCTGTCATGAAAAACTCCTTCAGTTGGTTCGGTTAATTGCAACAGGAGGAATGATAGATTTAGCCAATCATTTTGGCCAATTGGAATTCGCTAAATCGTTGATAGCGTTAATCAACGGCTGTTAATTTCTGAATCGCAAGTGCTACCTCTTGGAAGCTCACAGGCTTGTGCAAAACTTGCACATTCAGATTGGCAAATAAACTGAAGTGGGAGGGCGATGTGTCCGCTGTCACGATCAACGCAGGGATTTCTTGGTTGTAGCTTTCCCTGATTTTTTGTATCAGAACGTCACCTGTTGTTCGGCTCAAACGGTAGTCGCTCAAAATCAAATCAATGGTGTTGATGCTTTCAAGTTGAACCTCAAGTTCTGCTTCTGATTCTGACAGCACGTGAACATAGGCACCTTCGCTGGCCAACGTTTGTTTGTAAGCATCAACAATGACGGGGTTATCTTCAATGACAGCAATGCATTTACCTTGAAGAATTCGCTGGGTATGAATCGGTTTGACTGATCGGCGAATTGCATTTTCTGTCTCTTCGCTCGCCAAGGTGACGTAAGGTGTAAGAACCACAAACTTCGAACCCTCATTGGGTTGCGAAGAGATGGTGACTTCGGCGCCAATTAAATCGCACAACCGTCGAACGATCGACAAGCCCAACCCAAGTCCATCATGCAAAGATCGCGTGCTGTCGGCACGATAAAACTCACCAAAGATGTATTGCTGATCTGATGCTTCTACACCGCAGCCTGTGTCAATCACTTCGATCGATAAGTATCCTTCGTGGGTTGTCAGTACGACCTGAATGGTTCCAGACGTTGTGTATTGAATGGCATTTGAAATAAGGTTGCCAACGATTTGCTGCAAAACCAATTTGTCGCCACACACATTCAGATCAAGGCATGAGGTTGAAAAGCTGAGTCCTTTTTTTGTCGCGTGCGTTTCATACAGGTCGCGAAGCGTGTTTGCAAACTCCTGAAGTCTAAACATACGGTTGTTGATAGGCGTGACATGCGCATCTAATTTGCTAATGTTTAACAAAGAGTCAAACATTGCATTGAGCGAGGTGACGCTGCTTTTAATCTTCGTCAATAACAACTTGTCTTGCTCTGGGAAATTGTCTGCGTTGACGATGTCTAAATAGACGTTCACTGCATGCATGGGTTGACGCAAATCGTGACTGGCGACAGCAATAAATTTAGACTTGGCAACATTCGCTGCAATAGACTGATCCCGCTCATTGGCTAGTTCTTGATACAGGCGTTCATTACGAAATCTAAGTCGAACAGAGTCCTCGAATGTTTGTGAAAAGCTTTTAGAAATACCCAGCACCACGATGTATACAGTGGCCATGCCGACAGAGAAGGTCCAGGGAAAAATATCGACCGACCATAAAGCCGTCGTGAGCGAGGGGACCATGATGGGAATGGTGAACGCATAAAAGGTCGGTTTGTGCACGCTATAAGCAAACATGCTTCCCATCAAGGCAACGGTGATCATGTACACGTAGATCACCCGATTGATCAGCAGCAAGTCTGGCGCCATCAACACCCAACCCATGCCCCAACCCAACCCCATACTGCCCAGTGCAAACGTCATCAGTTTGAGGTTGTGTTGAGGATCGAGGATTTCTTTGGATTCAAATTTCAGTTTGAAAACAATCCATGTTCGTGCAACCACCACCACAAACATATAAGTCAGCCAGATACCCAAATGCATGGGCTTGACTTCGTCTTTAAAAGCAGGAATACAAAGCAGTGGTGCTAAGACGTTAGCAATGGTTGCGGAACGCGCGGCCTTCGTGATATGGCTTGCTTTCTCACGCAACAAGTAAAAATTATTAGATTGAACTTCATCCACACGTGCATACTTGCTGTCGTCGGCCATAGATATATTTACAAATTATGCTGACTTAGCCTTGAGAACCAAGTTGTGCTTTTGGGCTTTGATCATGGCTTGCGTTCTATTAAAAACACGCAACTCTTTGAAGATCTGATTGATGTGTATCTTGACGGTCTGCTCGCTGATGTCGAGGTAGTCTGCAATGACTTTGTTGGGATGTCCTTGTGAAATCAAATCCAGAACTTCTAACTGCCTCTGTGTGAGTCGGAACTCTTTGGGCTCAGCGTTTTGATTGGCGACCACATAGTGTGCTTGGTGAAACATCAGCGGTCTGAGCTTGCGAACAATAAAATCTGCAGTGCTGTTTTTTGAGAGAAACATAGAGGCACCGGCAGAAACTGTTTTGGGCTCCCATGAGTGCTCGTCTAATCCGGAAATTGCCACAACCTGTTCGACGTTGTGCAGTTCTTTGAAAATCTTAATGCCAGCAAGGCCGCTGAGTCCGGGCATCAGGATGTCAAGCAAGACAACCCACACTTGATTCGATTGCGCAATAGCATCCAAGCCCTCGCTGGCACTACCCGCCACAGCGACACGAATTCCATCTGCAGCAAATTCATTGGCGAGCTTTTCACTCAGTGCATCCCGGTAAACCGGATGGTCATCGATGATGAGGAGTGATTTTTTGAGATGTGCATCCATGGATGCGCCATGCTACTTACTCGTCTAATGCACCACAACTAAACTTTGGTTATAGAGGAAAAATTTGTTGAAATGAAATTTATACAAAGTAACTATAAACAGTTGCTTAGTGCGCTTGCGCTGGTAGATTTGAGTTTCTTTTTAATACAGAGACACATTGCTCCACACGATATTTAATGAGCTCTACCTGTTGTTCTAAATCAACTTGAGTTTGTGACACTGCCACTAAAAACGCAAGCGCCTGAGGCGTCAACTCAGCGCCCTTGCTAGTGCGATTCCCAATAATTAGCGCTGATGATTTCCGCTGCTTTGCGACACACTCTGACAGCCATGACTTTGGGCTGCGTTTCAGATTGAACCGTTCCAGCGCCGGCAGGGCCGCTGTAGTCATAGTACGAATGCGCAGAACCGGACTTGATTTTTTGATACGAAACTATTCGATACGGTTCGCCGTTTGCGCATTTACCTGCAAACACGTAGGTTTCTTCCGCTTGGGTTGACTCAGCACGAGTCGGGGTGGGGTTCGCCTGCTCTGGGACCCCAGCTTCGGAGCCTTCTCCCCATTTCATCTCTATGGTGGGTTGTGGTGCTGCGCGCTGGCTGGATACGTGTGACGGCCCATCTAGGAAAAGGATGGATGCGGTGCTGATACTTGCAACAGATGCCAGTAGCGCGATGATCAAACGAGGATTCATGTTGAACTGCCTTGAGCCCATGAGTTGTTGAATAAAAAACAACTGAAATCGTATGGGCGGACACGAATTGGCTCAATAACAAATACGCTCTAGAACCAATGTGCCATACCGTGTCCTGCACAGGCTGTATCGGCACACATAGACTACACCCTCAACACTCATCCGTCCCATGCCCCGGTGCAGCCTGGGTGGGCACATGGTGGCGCAAGCCCACTTGTTGGTTCTTCTCATCCACAAACACCAGCTGTGGCTCGTGTTTGGCCACTTGGTCTTCATGCACTTGTGCGAATGACGCAATGATCAACAAATCACCCACGCTGGCACGGCGTGCGGCAGAGCCGTTGACCGAAATCATGCCCGAGCCACGTTCGCCTTTGATGGCATAGGTGATGAAGCGTTCGCCGTTGTTGATGTTCCAGATGTGGACTTGTTCGTTCTCACAAATGTTGGCGGCGTCGAGCAGGTTTTCATCGATGGCGCACGAGCCTTCGTAATGAAGCTCACACTGGGTGGTGGCAACGCGGTGAATTTTGGATTTGAGCAGGGTGCGAAACATGGCAGAAACAGGTAACTGAACGGCAAAACCCCAATCATAGTGGGCTTGACGCCTTCGTTCAGCAGATGTGCAGGTGTTGCAACACGCCTTGCGCCGCCACGCGGCCGCTGGCCAGGCAGGCGCTGAGCAAATAGCCGCCCGTGGGAGCTTCCCAATCCAACATCTCACCTGCGGCAAACAGGCCGGGCATGGCACGTGCCATCAGGTGCGCGTCCAGCGTCTCTAACGTGACCCCGCCGGCGGTGCTGATGGCTTCATCCATCGGGCGCGTCGCGCCCAAGGTGATGGGCAAATGTTTCAGTGCTTGGGCCACTTGCACAGCGTCGCGCATGGCTTCTTTGGGCAGTACCTCATGCAACAAGGCCAAGTGCAATGCATTCAAGTGAAGGCGACTTTTCAAATGACTAGACAGCGAGCGCGATCCACGCGGGTGCGACACCTCGGCCAGTACCCGCTCAGGCGTGAAGTTAGGCAACAAGTCCAAATGCAATGTTGCGCTGCCCGTGTGTTCAATCGCATCGCGCAGCAAGGCGGATGCGGCATACACCAAGCTGCCTTCAATGCCTGTGGCGGTTACCACAAATTCACCGCGCCGCTCAAAGCTGCGGCCCTGTGCATCGGTGAAAGACAGCGCACACGACTTGAGCGGTTGGCCCGCAAACTGGCTGCTCAAGTGGTCACTCCAACCACCTTGCACATCAAAGCCGCAATTGCTGGCACGCAAGGGCGCCACGTCCACACCGAGTTGGCGCAGCCAAGGCACCCAAGCACCGTCTGAGCCCAAACGCGCCCAGCTGCCACCTCCCAAGGCGAGCAACATTGCATCGGCTTGAGCGTTGACAACACCTGTGGGTGCAAGAAACTGCAATTCAAAGGCGTGTGCGTGTGCAGCTGCTGCGGCCACGCGATGAGTGAGGCTGCCATTCCAGCGATGGCGCATATGAAAAGTCACTGGCACGCCTTGCGTCGGGTGACGCAAACGATGCAACCACGCACGCAGCAACGGCGCCGCTTTCATATCGGTGGGAAACACGCGTTGTGACGAGCCTACGAAGGTGTCAATGCCCAAGCCTTGCGCCCAAGCGCGAATGGCGGAAGCATCAAAGTCATTCAACCACTGCGCACAGGCGGCGCTGCGTTCGGCGTAGCGGGTGACAAAGTGGTCGTGGGGTTCAGCATGCGTGAGGTTCAAGCCGCCCAAACCCGCCAGCAAAAATTTGCGCCCCACCGAGGGCATGCTGTCGTACACATGTACGGCAATGCCCGCAGCGCTCAGCAGTTCAGCCGCCATCAGGCCTGCGGGCCCAGCGCCGACGATGGCGACTTGTTTGTGTGTGTTCATAAATTCTTCAAACGCCAAAACCAAAAAGGCGACGTGGTGTGTCCCACAGCACAGCTTGACGGTCTGCGGCGTTGGGTAGCCATTGTTCCAGCAATGTCAGCAAGGGGCCGTAATCAATGCGTGCCGGTGCGCGCAAAAATGGCCAGTCTGAGGCCCACACCAAAGCCTCGGGTGTGTAGGCCTCTAACAGAGCGTGCACATAAGGCCACGCATCGGCATGTGGAAAAGAGGTGGCGGAGAACTTGGCCAAGGCCACGAGTTCGTCGTTTTGTACCTGTACTTGGGCCCACATTCCAAGGTCACGCAGGCGTTCGAGCAAGGGCTGTGTCTGGCGGTAAAAGTCCACCCCCAACAGGGCTACATTCATGGCAATGCCCACCACCCCAGCGGCTTGCAGGTCTTGCAATTCGGCCAAGCTGGCGTCGTTGCGCACCACGGCAATGCCTTTGTAGCGACCTTGGCCTTGATGCAAAGCGTCTAGCAAACAGCGGTTGTCTAAGCCGTAACCCGAATTAGGTCCCACGATCAGCGCGTGAGCCACGCCGTGTGCATCCAGCACATGACCGAGTTGCTCGGCGGTGCCTATTTCTGCGCCCGTGGGGCGGTACCAAGTGTCGGGCTCATAAGGAAAACGTGCAGGGTCAAAGACATGCACATGGCAGTCAATGATGGGCGGCGTGGATGCGGGGTGTTGGGGTGTCACGAGAAGAGGCAAGTAGGTTGCCCATGGCTTGACCTAATTTGCTGAAGCGGTCTTCGGCTTTTTCCGTGGGCTCGATGAACTTGGTTCGTCGGTTGTTGTCTTTGTGCACCATCTTAACCATGCCCATGTTCAACAGCATCGTCAATTTGCGATGCATGGTCGATTGCGAGGCGGTGGCAGGCAGTAACGTGGCTTTCATGGCGGTCAACGGTTCGCCCGCATCGTGTTTGACCGCAATGATTTCTAACAAGCGCAAGGCCAGTGGGTCGAGCTCACGAAAGGCGTTGGATTCGGCGTCCAGGGCGTGAGCGGTGGCTAAAAACTTCAAATAAGGGGAGGACATAGCAGTTCCTTTCAAATCAGCGCAAAAGACAGGGCGACCAACACAACGACAAAAAACCAGGCCAAGCCTGTGCGGACATTGGCTGCGTCAGATGGCGAGTGGTCGGGGTAAATCGGGTCGGTGAGCTTGCGGTGCCTCGGCCGACGATTTCTGTTCAACGCTTGAAGAATGGTGTGTACAAACATTTGTAATTCCTACGGTGACAAGCTCACTGTAGAAATTTTTCAACTGTTTGAATATTCGCTACCGCACGTAAGGGCGTGCCCTGATCGAAAAATTACTTACTCTGCTGCATGGCCCGTCGCAGCAGCTCGGCCAGGGTTTTGGTACCCAGCTTGTCCATCACCCGCCCTTTGTGGACCTCAACGGTGCGCGGGCTGATGCCCAGTTGTGCGCCAACTTCGCGGTGGCTGAGGCCTTGGGCGATGGCGTCGAGTACCTCGCGCTCACGCGGGGTGAGCAAATGAAAGCCCTGTGTGTCACTGGTTGGCGGATGACTGGTGTGTAAACGGGCGAACGCACGTTCTAAGGCTTCGAGCAAACGATCGAGTACGACGGGTTTTTCTAAGAAATCGGTCGCTTCATTCAAAAACGCCTGACGCATGGTCTGGGTGTCAGCAAAGGCGGTGAGAAACACAATCTCGATCGGTGTCTGCTGCGCCTTGAGCTGAGCTTGCAATGCCAAGCCATCAAGGCCGCCCATGTGCAAATCCAAAATCAAGCAGCAGGGGCGTGTGGGCAGTGCGCTTAAGAATGCTTCGCCGCTGTCGTATGTGCGGCAGTCAAATCCCTTCAATCCCAACATGAGCGAGAGTGAATCGCGCACGGCGGGGTCATCGTCAACGATGCAGACCAATCGGCTGTCACTCATCGATCAACTCCCGGGTGGGCAAAAGAATTTGAAAACATTTTTCGGGCTTGTCTTGGTAGCTCAAGAGGCCATCATTGTTATCGACCAGAGATTGACTGATCGACAGGCCCAAGCCTAAGCCCTCCTTTTTCTGTGAATAAAAGGGGCGAAACACTTGGTCGGCCTCATCAGGGGTGAGCAAGGGCCCGCTGTCCATCACGCGAATGCTGGCCGTGTGGTGCTTTTCCAGCGAGAGCTGGACACGCACCGTGGCGCCTATGGGCGAAGCCTCAATGGCATTCTTTAACAGGTTGCCCAGTGCGGTACTGATTTGTACGGGGTCCACCACCAACAAGATGGGGGTTGTTGGATAGATAGCCTGAAGCTGTACTTGGGCTTTGGCGGCTTTGTCATGCACCCGTGCCAAACCATCTTCAATCAAGGTTTGTGCATCGATTTCATGCAGGGCTGAGACGCCGCTGGTGAAGAAGCTACGTAGCCCTTTTACGATGTGTGTGGCGCGCAAGGTTTCGTCCACGATGCGGCGCAGTGTTTGGTTCAAGGTGTCGCGCACATTGGCGCCTTGGTCTTGCTGCGCTTGTAGCAACAGTGCCGATTCAGCATAGGCCGAGAGTGCGCTCATGGGTTGGTGCAACTCATGCGCCAAAGACCCGGCCAACTCGCCTGCGGCCACCAGTTGCAAACTTTCGCGTAAACGCTCTTCAGTGCGCATGCGCTCATCCACCACCGTGCCAATGATTAACCCGGTGAGCGAGAGCGTGAGCATGACAATTTGCAGATCCAACAAGGTCTCGGGCATGGCACCTGCACGCGTGGCGCTGTAAACCAAGGGGAGTTGCACCAAGGCCGAGGCCAAGGTGGCACCCGGCAACGAATGTGCCGCGGCAATCAAGCCGATGACAAAAAACAAAGAGAAAAAATATTTCATCTGCTGTGCCAAAGGCAGCGAAAAAATAAAACCCATACAAATAAACAAACCGACCATCAACCATTGAAACGATCGGGCTTTAAACATCTGCCGGTATTGGTGTTTGCGACGGCGATCGGTAGCGACAAAAAACAAAGGCAGCACAATCATGAGCCCGAGTAAGTCACCCACCACAAAGCGGTGCAGCGCGGTCCAAAAATCCGTAGGGCGTAAAGCACCAATCAAGGTTTGCAAACCGACATACAAACACCCTGTGACCAAGGCCCCTGCGAGGGTGATGGCACTGACCGAGCCCACTTCAATCGGATCACGCAAATGCGCCTTGCCATGCAACACAGTGCGCAAGCTGGCAGCGATGCCTGCATAGCAAAGCACCAGCATGGCGTTGCCTAAGACCACCGCCGGTGAGAAAAGAAACGATTCGCGCACCAGCCAGTCTGAAATACCCAGCGTGATGTAGACCCACGCAATCCATGAAATACCGACCGAGAACAAGAACAGCACTTCCAACCCAGCGGGCGGATTCCAGGGGGTGATGTTCAGATGCCCCAGCGGATGGATGTAACTCAGCCAGTCGATGGCAAAAAATGCCAACGAAAACAACAAGGCCGTGCGCAACTGATGAAGGGTGGGTAGGTTCACCCTGGCAAGTTTATGCGCGCAGCATGCCTTTGGTCTCGATGAAGCGGATCACCGCTTGCAAGCCATCCAAGGTGCGCAAATTGGTCATCGTGAAAGGCTTCAAACCTTGGGCATTGGTGCGCATGCGGATGGTGTCGGCTTCCATCACCGACAAGTCAGCACCCACGTAAGGGGCGAGGTCGGTTTTGTTGATCACAAACAAATCGCTCTTGGTGATGCCAGGACCACCTTTGCGGGGGATTTTTTCGCCCGCCGCCACGTCAATCACGTAAATGGTGAGGTCGCTCAACTCGGGGCTAAAAGTCGCGGCCAAGTTATCGCCACCGCTCTCAATGAACACCACATCGGCGTTGGGAAAGTCGACCAACATCCGGTCAAT
>JACCEA012191528.1_pt1 | contig 24907 bp, 21 predicted proteins | sample 7449851 | NCBI WGS metagenome assembly JACCEA01 (sample SAMN15323453, study PRJNA562643) | freshwater metagenome | isolation source: river surface water | place: USA:Blue River Watershed | collected 2017-08-18 | reverse complement strand
CGGGCAAAAAGAAAATATGGGGTTTTGTCCACCCGGCTTGGCCAAAAAAGGCAACGGCTGCTTGCCACCGGGGCAAGCGAAAAAATGGCGCAAGGGTGCACCTTTGCCTGCTGGGGTGGTTTATTAGAGGGTCGGCAGGGATTCATGTAAAACCCAGCAGAAACAGACCTAAGTCCCTGTCGCAGCAGGCTTTTTTGTCACTTTTCTGCCACCAGTCTCGGCATCCTTCGCAGCAGCTAAATCGGGCTCAGCCGGCGTCGCAGTCAGCCTCTCCAGCATGCTGGCCACGACCTGCTCTTGCGCCGTGACGGATGACCTAGCCGTCGCCAGCGCCAGTTCCAGATGCTGCTTCGCGGTGAGAACCTCGTCGACCTTGGCGAGCAACTCCTTGTTCGACGTGCTCAGCTGCTGGACGGCCGCGTCCTGCTCGACCAGGCGCCGACCCAATTCCTCGGTGCGCCTTTGCGCAAACCCCAGCTCATCCTTGAGCGGCCGCAGGCCCCGCACCTCTTCCTGGACCTGGTGCAGATCGCCCTGGGCGCGCGACAAGTCGCCCAGCAGGCGCGCATTGTCCTGAAGGGTGTGAACGGCTTCCTGCTGCTTAGTGGCCAAGGTCTCGTTCACGGCGCGCACCTCTGCCTGCAGGTACTGCACCTGCTGCTCGTGCTTGCGCTGGTCTTGGTCGCGCTGCTCCTTCGTGGACTCCCGGAAATGCTCCAGCGCCTGGCGCGCATGCTGGTGCTTTTCTTCCAGGGATTGGCGATGGCGCTCTTCGGCCGCTAGGCGCTCCTGCAGGTCGGTCACCTGCTGCGTGAGTTGGGTGAATTCAAGGGTCTTGCTGCTGAGCGCTTCGCTGGTTTTGCCGTGAGTGGTTTTTTCCTCGGCCAGGGCGCGCTGGGTTTGCTCCAGCTGCTGGCGCGTGGACTGCGCCTCGGTTTTCAGGGCCGCGGCGGCTTGCTGCTGCTGGCTCAGTTGCTCGGCGTGCCTGGCCTGCGCCGCGGTGACCCGCTCTTCCGCTTCCTCGTTGACGCGGGCGGCCAGGCGGCCCACCAGGTCCTGGATGGCCTCGCTGACGGCCACCCGGCTTCCGGTGGCCGGCCCTTCCTCCTCTTCGATCTCCTTCAGGTAGCGGTGGATCGTGGTTTTGGAGCCGCTGCCCAGCTCTTCGCGCACCGCGTCGATGGACGGATTGCGCCCCGTGGCCAGCAATTTATCGCGTGCGCGCAGCACTTCAGACTTGTAGATTCCTGCTCTGGCCATGGCGCACCTCTTTATTTCATACTGTAGTATGTACCATGATAGTACATACTATTTATGAAGTCAAGAAGTTGAAGCATTCGTTAAATCTAACATTGGGTAATGGCAGATTATCCAATGTGAGTCCGATTTTGAGCGGATTCAGCCATAACGCCGGTATGGCGTCAGCCTAATCGCCGGCTGGGTCTATGTCCTGCACTGCTTCCAGAAGAAGTCCAAAAGCGGCATCGCAACGCCAAAGCCGGACATGGATCTGATCAACACCCGCCTGAAGGCCGCGAAGCAGGATTTTGAAGTTTGGCAGGCACAGCAAGGAGTACGCAAAATGAACGGGCACAACGAAATCACGATCGAAGAAGGCGGCACCAATGTCTATGCCGATCCGGGGTATACCGACGCTGCGGAAATGCAGCGTAAATCCCAGCTCGCGGGCGAGGTTACCCGCGGCCAGTTCCGCGGTGTCAGCGAAGCCAGGCTGTTGGAGCTGGTGGCCAGGCCGAGGCATGACGTAAAGATCGTGATCAGCCCGATGCGGCGCCGCGCCAGCAAACTCGAACTACAGTTTGCCTAAAGAGTCACTGAGACTGCCGCCAGCCGTGACGATCACCCAAATGGACATGTTGAGGGCGGTCAAAGGTCACCTGGCCGCGCACCGGCTCGCGGAGCAATCAAATTTGCTGCCAGCACCAATTGATGCAGATCCTCCAGGCTGTCTAACCCGAGTTTCAGCATGGCAGCCTCACCACGCATCTGACCTGCAGCGTACAGGTCCAGGATCTGCAGGCGCTCATAGTCCGGGCTGCCGAATTCTCGCCCCACAGGGGCCACGTCCAGCCAGGCTTGTTCCTCGGCGGATCTCCACAACGATTTACCGTGGAAACGGCTATAAAACAATGTGTAAATTCGACGCTTATTGGTTCGGGTACTCATGGCAACTCTTCATCGGGTAGGCCTTCGCCATCACCCAAATTCCTTGTGGATTACCGATTTCCCGCACCGCCGCGCGGCTGGCTCGTTGCATCAATGGCCATGGTTCGGCGCGGGCCGCTTCACACATGGCTTGTCAACCCGGCGCAGGAACCGTCGGTCGGTACCACATCTTAAGCGCTAGCCTTCGTGAAACAGTCTTCATAGAGGGCCGCGCCCAGAGTCGATGCCCGACGCCTGCATGGCTTCCATGACCTCGCCCGAGCAGGGCGCGCAGCACGAGTGCAGCAGCACCTTGCTTTCGCCGTTGGGCAAGGGCAGCGGCGGGCGTTCGAAGGGTTGGGTCATGACGTTGTCTCCTGGGCCGGCACCTGCCGCGCCTGTTCGATGAAGGCTTTGAGGTAGTCGACGCCCTCGTCCGTTTCGCGGGCGCCGAGAAAGATTTGTTTGGAGATGCCATGGCGGCCCAGCCGCACAGGCACCACGTCCATCTTGGCCGCGTATTCCTCGACCAGCCAGCGCGGCAGAGCGGCCACGCCGCGGCCGCTGGCCACCATCTGCAGCATGATGTCGGTGGTTTCGATGGCTTTGTGGCGCTTGGGCGTGACACCGGCCGGCAACAGGAACTGGTTGTAGATGTCCAGGCGCTCGATGTCCACGGGGTAGCTGATGAGCACTTCCTGGGTCAGTTGCTGAGGCTTCACATACGCCGCCGAAGCCAGGGCATGGCCCTTGGCCACAACGAGCACCTGCTCGTAGTCGAACACGGGCTCGAACTTCAGTCCCGGCTTGAACAGCGGGTCGGGCGTGACCAGCAGGTCGATCTCGTAGCCGAAGAGCGCGCCGATCCCGCCGAACTGGAACTTCTGCTTGACGTCCACATCCACGTCAGGCCATGCGGCCAGATAGGGGGAAACCACTTTGAGCAGCCACTGATAGCAAGGGTGGCATTCCATGCCGATGCGCAGCGCACCACGCTCGCCCTGCGCGAATTGGCCCAGGCGCTCTTCGGCCAGGTCCAGTTGCGGCAGCACACGGTTCGCCACCGCCAGCAGGTACTGGCCGGCCTGCGTCAGGCGCAGGCTTCGCCCTTCGCGCAGCCAAACGTCGGTGCCCAGTTGCTGCTCCAGTTTCTTCATGCTGTGGCTCAGGGCCGACTGGGTCAGGTTCAGCACGCCCGCGGCGGCCGTCAACGACCCTTGTTTCTCGACCTGCTGAACGATGCCGAGGTGGATGCGTTCAAGCATTTGTATGAGCCTGGTTCATGAATTTATGAAATAAAACCATTTTACTTCATTGATCCCCACCGTTAGCATCCACTCTCATCGATCCCGCGAGCAACCAAGGAAGGTCGCTGTGATACCAACCGCCGATTTGGCCAATGCACTTGAGCAGGTGAGAGCACAGGTGCGTATTTCGGGCCTGCTGGACACCAGGTTCGACACCGTTGACATAGTGTTCGGCACCGCAGTCAACGAACTTCACCGGCCACCCTGTCTAGAACTCAAGAGGCCCACCGATTGTTTGAAGAGGCTGGCGATACGTAGGCCGGAGGGGATCCCATCTTGATGGGTAGCTGACTCCCAGCTCCAAGGCTAGACTTCAGAAATCGGCCAGGAGCTGACATTCGCGGCGATGTTCAAAGTCGATGGCGGTACAGTGCCACATGTTTGACAGTCACGCTCGGCGGGTTCCACGGGAGTTGCAGTCGCTCCCCTATATCGACCCTGAGCGTCTGCTCGTAGACCTGAGGCGAATCGAGCAGGAACTTCCGCTCCAAACGCTTCGATATGCCGCATCCTCGCTTCGCACCCACGAACTGAAGCGGTTCGGCGAGGGGCGACAGGCAGCACTTTTCTGCTATGGGATGAGCAAGCTCATCGGACTTCAAGTGCAGTTCGCGCAAGCCGAGACGAAGGACTTCGACATCATCGCCCGATACGTCGTGAATGATGAGGTGTCATACGTGCCGGTTCAGCTAAAGGAATGGGTGCCCAGCACGGTGAACCCGCAGGCGTCTTTGCAAGGCGAAATCGACAAGCTAGCGAAGTATGCTGACTCGAGGGATTTGGTCGTGGCGTTCTACTTGAATCGCCGCGCCCACGTCACGTTCTCTGAGCTCCGGTTGCCTGAAGGCCGACTCGGCGAATTGTGGTTTTACTGGGCGGCCGACCCTTTCCAGTCGCGATGGATGTTGTCGGGAAACATGCTCGATGCGAATGCAAGCGCGTATGAATTTCTCTACCCGCCGGGATGAACGAGAGCGCGCCCACAAGGCAGAATGCGGCCACAACCGGTCCTTCGGGAAGTGCCGGAGAATCCTCTCTCCTAAACAGGTAATTTAGGTTTTCACTCAAAGAGGCGCGCTCAATCTTCAGCGTGACTTAGCCACAAGCAGACGTTCGTGAAGGAACTCGATATGAAGGAGCTCACCCAGGGGGTGGTCGAGGGGGTGGGCCGACAAGCGCGGCTCGACCGACCGACCTTTGATCCTGAACTGCGCGCAGGCTTGGCGATCGTGGGCGGAATGTTCCCGCCGACTGTGACCAGCGACCTGATCGACTTCATGCGGGTGTCCTACGCAGGGCCGCCTCTCGAAACGCTGATCGGCGGGCGAAACATCCGCTGCGAGGAACGCGTCTTCGAGGGTTACGAGGGTCACCCTCTCAAGGCGTCCGTCTGTTGATTCCAGCGTCAAACTGAGCCAGATTCCAATCGAATATTGAGCCACCTGGTTAAAAGGTAATTTTGGCTACTCGATTGTGGATAAGTCTACATCTGGGGCTTCTCCTTTCAATGTTTTTGACTTGCCGCCTTTGCGTATTGGCTTGGCCTGTGCGCTGGAGTTCTTGAATCGCCAGCTGTCATTGCCGGTCTCCACGATGTGGCAGTGATGGGTCAGTCGGTCCAATAACGCCGTAGTCATCTTTGCATCGCAAAACACGCTGGCCCACTCTGAGAAGCTCAGGTTGGTAGTGATCACCACGCTGGTTCGTTCGTAGAGTTTGGACAGCAGATGGAACAGCAAGGCTCCGCCGGACTGGGTGAACGGCAGATATCCCATTTCATCCAGGATCACCATGTCCACGTACATCAGGCGGTAGGCCAGTTGTCCTGACTTGCCCTGGGCCTTCTCCTGCTCCAATGCGTTGACCAACTCAACCGTGGAGAAGAACCGCACCCGTTTGCCGTGGTTGCGAATCGCAGCGACTCCGAGACTGGTTGCCAGATGTGTCTTGCCTGTGCCGGGGCCACCAATGAGCACGACGTTGTGCGCTGACTCCAGGAACTTCATTTGGTGCAGGTCACGCACAAGTGCTTCGTCCACACTGGCCTGGGTGAAGTCGAACCCAGCCAGATCCCGATGTGACTGGAAGCGCGCCACACGCATTTGGTAGGCCATCGATCGCACCTCGCGCTGTGCCGACTCTGCCTTGAGCAACTGGTGCAGCACCGTTTCATGGTCCAGCGTTTTTAGGCGCGCCGTTCCCAACACTTCTGGCCACGCGCTGGCCATGCCGTGCAAGCTCAGGGCCTTCAGTGCAGCAACGATGTCATTGGACATGGCTGACCTCCTGGCTGCGCAGACTGTCATAGCGCATGACGTTGGCCAATGGCGGTGTCTGCAGGGTCAATGGCGTATCGACCTGTAGCGCAGTTATCGGGCGTGCGGCATCTTTGAGGCGGGCCAGCGTATTGAGGACGTGTTCGGCGCTTGCACGTCCGCCTTCCAACGCAATCTCGATGGCAGCTAAAACGGTATCTAAGCCGTGCAATGGGATTGCACTGAGGACCTGTGCCATCACGCGGTCTCCACCGGCGTTCTTGAGCAACTGCCGTTGCAATTCCTGCAGTGACTCGGGCATGGTCTTGAAGGGAGCACCATTGCGCAAGGCTCCAGGCTTGCGCTCTATCAGACCGATGTAGTGACGCCAGTCATAAAAGGTCCTGTCACGCTCGAAACTGCGAACCAGATCAACCACTTCCCCATGGGCGTCCACCACGCGCAGGAATTCTGGATAGGCCCGCAAACTCACGACCGTGTTCACCCATTCACAAGGAACGCTGTAGCGGTTGCGCTGGAAGTGAATCAGCGCCGTAGAGGTAACACGCAAAGGCTGCTCCACATAGCCATCGAACGCCTTGGGTAAGGCCATCAAGCGGTTGCGCTCATCCTGCATGACGTCGGCCACCGTGAGTTCCGGCCAATCCGGGTGGCTCAGTTCGGCCCAACTGTCCTGGCAGGCCTGCAACAACCACGCATTGAGCTCAGCAAGACTGGCCCAACGCTTCTCAGCGGCCTCGCGCCAGATGTGGCGGCGCCGGTCCTGCACATTCTTCTCCACGCGCCCCTTCTCCCAACCCGCAGCACGGTTACAGAACTCGGCCTCAAACAGGTAGTGCCCTGTCATCGACTCGAACCGCGCATTGACGCTGCGCTCTTTGCCTTTGCCGACCTTGTCGACCGCCGTGCGCATGTTGTCGTAGATCCCACGCTTGGGTACACCGCCAAACACTTCAAAGGCCTTGGTGTGCGCGTCAAACAGCATCTCGTGCGACTGGGTGAAGTACGCCACGAGCACGAACGCCCGACTGGCCGCAAGCTTGGTGTGGGCCACCTCCAGGCGCTTGCGCAAACCTCCAATCACCACGTATTCACAGCTCCAGTCAAACTGGAAGGCCTCGCCGAGCTCGAAACTTAAGGGCACAAAGCCAGCATTGCGAGGTGCATTGGCCTGCGCCTGGCGCCAGGCACTGCAAAAGTTGTAGACCAGATTCTTGCTGCCGGCAAAGCCCATGGCGCGGATGGACTCGAAGTAAGCTCGCACGCTGCGGCGTTCACGTTTGCCGCGGTAACTGTCCGTCTTGAGCCAACTCGCCAACTGCTCCCGGTACGGGTCCAACAGGCTTGGTACTGCCGCCCGTTGCGGGTAAGTCGGCTCCACCATTTCTGGCTCGTTGAGCCACTTCCTTGCCGTGTTCCTGGATATGCGCAGCCTCCTGGCCGCTTCACGCACAGATACGTTCTCACGTAGCACCATGCGCCTGAGTTTGCTGAGGGTTCCCACGTCTATCACTCCTATGTACCCCTGCTCAAAAATGAAGCAGAGATTGTGGATAACGTGGCTCAGTTTTCGGTTGGAATTCGCCTCAAAGTGGCTCAGTTTTCAATTGGAATCAACAGGTGTGATCGCCATCGGGGTGGGCGGGCTCGAAGCTGAAAGCGTGATGCTGGGCCGCGCGTCATGGATGCGCCTGCCGGACATCGTCGGCGTGGAACTCACAGGCAAGCCGCAGCCCAATATCACCGCGACCGACATCGTGCTGGCGCTGACGGAATTTCTGCGCAAGGAGAAGGTGGTCGGTGCCTACCTGGAGTTCTACGGCGAAGGTGCTGCGGCATTGACGCTGGGCGACCGCGCGACCATCTCCAACATGACGCCGGAATTCGGTGCCACGGCGGCGATGTTCTCTATCGATCAGATGACCATTGACTACCTGCGCCTGACCGGGCGCGAGGACGCGCAGGTGCGGCTTGTCGAGCTCTATGCCAAAGAGACAGGCTTGTGGTCCGACTCAATGGCAACCGCTGAATACGAACGCGTGTTGCGCTTCGATTTGTCTTCCGTGGTGCGCAACATGGCGGGCCCGTCGAACCCGCACAAACGCCTGCCCACATCCGATCTTGCTGCACGCGGCATCGCCGCTCCATGGGAAACCATTCCCGGGCAGATGCCCGACGGCGCAGTCATCATCGCCGCCATCACCAGCTGCACCAACACCAGCAACCCGCGCAACGTGATCGCCGCTGGTTTGCTGGCGCGCAACGCCAACGTGCGCGGGCTCACACGCAAGCCCTGGGTCAAGTCCTCACTGGCGCCGGGCTCCAAGGCCGTGCAGCTGTACCTGGAAGACGCCGGACTACTGCCCGAACTGGAGAAGTTGGGCTTCGGCATCGTGGCCTTTGCCTGCACCACCTGCAATGGCATGTCCGGCGCGCTGGACCCGGTGATCCAGAAAGAAGTGATCGATCGCGACCTTTATGCCACCGCTGTGCTCTCGGGCAACCGCAACTTCGACGGCCGCATCCACCCGTATGCCAAGCAGGCCTTCCTGGCCTCGCCGCCACTGGTGGTGGCCTATGCGATTGCGGGGACCGTGCGCTTCGACATCGAAAAGGATGTGTTGGGCATCGACAAGGACGGCCAGTCCGTGACACTCAAGGACCTCTGGCCGAGCGATGACGAGATCGATGCCGTCGTCGCTGCGAGCGTGAAGCCCGAGCATTTCCGCCGTGTCTACGACCCGATGTTCACCTTCGCGGTGGCCAGCAACGAGCAGATCAGCCCGCTCTACGACTGGCGTCCCAAGAGCACCTACATCCGTCGTCCGCCGTACTGGGAGGGTGCGCTTGCCGGCGAGCGCACGCTGCGCGGCTTGCGTCCCTTGGCGGTGCTGCCCGACAACATCACGACCGACCATCTGTCGCCGTCCAACGCGATTTTGTTGGACAGCGCGGCCGGCGAGTACCTCCACAAAATGGGCTTGCCTGAGGAAGACTTCAACTCTTATGCCACCCACCGTGGCGACCACCTGACGGCGCAGCGCGCGACCTTTGCCAACCCGCAGTTGGTCAACGAGATGGCCGTGGTCGACGGTACTGTGAAAAAGGGATCGCTGACCCGGATTGAACCCGAAGGGCAGGTAGTGCGCATGTGGGAAGGCATCGAGACCTACATGGCGCGCAAGCAGCCGCTGATCATCATTGCCGGCGCCGACTACGGCCAGGGCTCGTCGCGCGACTGGGCGGCCAAGGGTGTGCGCCTTGCGGGTGTCGAGGCCATCGCGGCCGAAGGCTTCGAGCGCATCCACCGCACCAACCTGATTGGCATGGGCGTGCTGCCACTGGAGTTCAAGCCCGGCACCACGCGCCTGACGCTGGGCATCGACGGCAGCGAGACCTTCGACGTGGTGGGCGAGCGTATGCCGCGCACCACGCTCAGCCTGGTCATCCAGCGCAGGAATGGAGAGCGTGTGGATGTGCCTGTGACCTGCCGCCTCGACACCGCCGAGGAAGTGTCGATTTACGACGCCGGTGGCGTACTGCAGCGCTTTGCCCAGGACTTTCTCGCCGCCACTCAAACCGCCTGACAGACAACACCATGGCCCACACTGCCCAGATCAAGATCCCCGCCACCTACATGCGCGGGGGCACCAGCAAAGGCGTATTCTTTCGTTTAGAGGACCTGCCAGAAGCCACACAGGTGCCGGGTCCTGCGCGCGATGCGCTGTTGCTGCGCGTGATCGGTAGTCCCGATCCCTATGGCAAGCAGATCGACGGCATGGGTGCCGCCACCTCCAGCACCAGCAAGGCGGTGATCCTGTCGCGCAGCACTCGACCCGATCACGATGTCGACTACCTGTTCGGTCAGGTGTCCATCGATCAGCCTTTCGTGGACTGGACTGGCAACTGCGGCAATCTGTCCGCGGCTGTCGGGCCGTTCGCCATTTCCAAAGGTCTGCTCGATTCCAGCCGGGTGCCGCGCAATGGCTTGGCCGCGGTGCGCATCTGGCAGGCCAACATTGGCAAGACTATCGTCGCGCACGTGCCCATGACCGACGGAGAAGTGCAGGAGACCGGCGACTTCGAACTCGACGGGGTGACTTTCCCAGCCGCCGAAGTGCAGCTCGAATTCATCGATCCGGCCGACGAGGGTGACGGCGAGGGCGGCGCCGCCATGTTCCCCACCGGGCAACTGGTTGACGATCTCTACATCCCCAGCATAGGCATGTTGCGCGCGACCATGATCAATGCCGGCATTCCCACCATCTTCGTGAATGCCGATTCCGTTGGCTACACCGGCACCGAACTGCAGGATGCCATCAATGGTGACATCGAGGCCTTGGCGACATTTGAAGCCATACGCGCACATGGCGCCGTTCGCATGGGCCTGATCCGGCATGTCGGCGACGCCGCCAAACGCCAGCACACGCCGAAGGTCGCCTTCGTCGCGCCACCCGCGGACTACACCGCCTCCAGCGGCAAGGCGGTCGCGGCCGCCGATGTGGACTTGCTGGTGCGCGCGCTGTCCATGGGCAAGCTGCACCACGCCATGATGGGCACCGCCGCCGTGGCCATCGGGACCGCCGCCGCGATCCCCGGAACACTGGTGAACCTGGCTGCTGGCGGCGGCGCGCGCACGGCTGTGCGCTTCGGCCATCCCTCGGGAACCTTGCGAGTGGGCGCCGAGGCTTCGCAGGTTGGTGGCCAGTGGACCGTCACCAAGGCCCTGATGAGCCGCAGCGCGCGCGTGCTGATGGAAGGCTGGGTCCGCGTGCCTGGCGATAGTTTTTGAATCAGAGGAATCCCATGTCTACCCGCAAACAACTCAAATCCCTGGTCGAGGCCCGACGTGGCGTGATCGTGCCGGGCGCATTCAACGCCTTGTCCGCCAAGGTGATCGAAGACCTGGGCTTCGAAGCCATCTACATCACCGGCGCCGGCGTTACCAACATGTGGTTCGGCATGCCTGACCAGGGTTTCATGGGTTTGGCCGAAATCGCCGACCACACGGCGCGTATCCGCGATGCGGTCAATCTGCCGCTGATCGTGGATGCCGACACCGGCTTCGGCAACGCCCTGAATGTGCGCCACACGGTGCGCACGCTTGAGCGCGCGGGCGCCGACTGCATTCAGCTTGAAGACCAGGTCGCGCCCAAGCGCTGCGGCCACTTCGCGGGCAAGGAAGTCATTTCTACTGAAGAGGCCGTCAGCAAGATCAAGGCAGCTGTTGATGCCCGGCATGATCCGGACTTCCTCATCATGGCCCGTACCGACGCCTGTGCCACACAAGGGTTCGAGGCCGCGATCGAGCGCGCCCAGAAGTTCGCCGAGGCCGGTGCCGACATCCTGTTCGTCGAAGCCGTCACGACCGTCGAAGAGATCCGCGCGCTGCCCAAGCGCCTGGCCAAACCGCAGCTGATGAACATGGTGATCGGTGGTCGTACGCCTATCTTTGGCGCCGAGGAATTGGGCGATTTGGGCTACGGCATCGTGCTGTATGCCAACGCCGCGCTGCAAGGTGCCGTGGCTGGCATGCAAAAGGCGCTGACGGTGCTGCGCGACACCAGGCGCATTGACGAAGACCCGGCCTTGGTCACGCCCTTCGCCGAACGCCAGCGGCTGGTCGGCAAGCCAGAGTGGGATCTTCTTGACACGCGCTACAGCTGAAGCCACCGCGCCGCTGCCGGCCGGGCTGGCATCAAGGCGCGAGCAGCACGCCTTGCTGGGCCTCGGCCGTCTCGCGCAGGAAATCCCACACCGCCTTCATACGCGCAATATGTTTGTTCTCCTCCGGCATCGACATCCAGAACGTTCGGGTGAAACTCGCTTCCCCACGCAGCACCCGCACCAGCCGCGTGTCCTGCTCTGCCAGGAAGGCTGGCAGCACGGCAATACCGCCCCCGGCGGCTGCGGCCTGGTACTGCGCCAGCACGCTGGTGCTGCGCAGCGAAAAGCTGTCGGGCCGATGCAGCTCCTCCAGGTAATGCAACTCCTTGCTGAACAGCAGGTCGTCCACATAGCTGATGAAGACGTGGCCGGACAGGTCCTCGCGTGTCCGGATGGCGCGTTTGCCCTTGAGGTAGCTGCGCGCGGCGTAAAGATGCAGGTTGTAGTCAGTGAGCTTGGTCAAGACGACCGGTCCGCGCGCAGGCCGCTCCAGCGAGATGACGATGTCCGCCTCCCGGCGCGACAGATGGATCAGCCGCGGCATCGCCAGCAGGTCAATCAACAAACGGGGCCGTTCCAGCGCAAAGCTCGCCAGTCGGGGCGCGAGGACGACCGTGCCGAAGCCTTCGGTCGCACCGACGCGCACCAGGCCCGAGACACCCGACTCAGGCGCATTGGTGTCTCGTGCGACACCGTGGAAGGCGGCCTCCATCGCCTCCACCTGCGGCAGCAGTTTGCGTCCGGCCTCGCTCAGGCGATGCCCACCCGCCTCGCGCACGAACAGCGGTTCGCCATAGCTTGTCTCAAGCGCCCGGATGCGCCGCGCAACAGTCGTGTGATCCACCTCCAGCCGGCGCGCAGCGGCTTGCAGGGTACCGGCACGGGTCAGCTCGAGAAAAAGGCGAAGGTTGTCCCAGTCCATGTCATTGCTCCCATGTTGCGCGCGCGGGTAGTTGGCGTTCAAGCGTATTGTGCATTTTTGCAGATCGACTGCGAATCTTTGCCTCTTGCTTATGCAAATATGCAAACCTAAGATTCACGCTCACCAGTACACCCGCACCCCCAGGAGACACACATGGATACCCGCACCAAACCCGCCAGCGCTGCCAGCGTGGCCACCGTCAAGCTGCTTATCGGCGGCAAGTTCGTTGATTCCACGACCACGCAGTGGCGCAACATCGTTAACCCCGCCACGCAGGAAGTGCTGGCCCGCGTACCTATGGCCACACGCGAAGAAGTGGACGCCGCGGTGGCCGCCGGCAAAGAGGCCTTCAAGACCTGGCGCCACACGCCTATCGGCGCGCGCGCGCGCATTTTCTTGAAGTACCAGCAGCTGATCCGTGAAAACATGAAGGAAGTGGCTGCCATCCTGACCGCAGAGCAGGGCAAGACCTTGCCGGACGCGGAAGGCGACATCTTCCGCGGCCTGGAAGTGGTGGAGCACGCCGCCAACATCGGCAGCCTGCAGATGGGCGAGCTGGCCAACAACGTGGCCACGGGCGTGGATACCTACAGCGTGCAGCAGCCACTGGGCGTGTGCGCCGGCATCACACCGTTCAATTTCCCCGCCATGATTCCCCTGTGGATGTTCCCGATGGCGATTGCCTGCGGCAACACCTTCGTGCTCAAGCCGTCCGAGCAGGACCCGATGAGCACCATGCGTCTGGTGGAACTGGCCATTGAGGCCGGCATCCCGCCCGGTGTGCTCAACGTCGTGCACGGTGGCGAGGAGGTGGTCAACGCCATCTGCGACCACGCCGATATCAAGGCCGTGTCCTTCGTCGGCTCCACCCGCGTCGGCACCCACGTTTATCACCGCGCCAGTCAGGCCGGCAAGCGCGTGCAATGCATGATGGGCGCAAAGAACCACGCCATCATCCTGCCCGATGCCAACAAGGAACAGACGCTGAACAACCTGGTCGGCGCTTCCTTTGGTGCCGCCGGACAGCGTTGCATGGCAGTGTCCGTCGCGGTGATGGTGGGCGAAGCCCAGCAGTGGATTCCCGATGTGGTGGCGCGCGCGAAGAAGCTGTCACTTGGAAACGGTGCCGCAGCCGGCGTGGACGTTGGTCCGCTGATCTCGTGCGCCGCGAAGGACCGTGTCGAGAGCCTCATTGCACAAGGCGAGGCCGAAGGCGCCACGCTGGAACTGGACGGCCGTACTCCGGCGCTTCCCGGCGCGTTGAGCGAAGGCAACTTCGTCGGCCCGACCATCTTCTCCGGCGTCAAGCCCGGCATGACCATTTACGAGCAGGAAATCTTCGGCCCGGTCCTGTGCATTGCGGCAGCCGGAAGTTTGGATGAGGCCATCGTCATGATCAACGCCAATCCAAACGGAAACGGCACGGCCCTCTTTACGCAGTCGGGTGCGGCCGCCCGCAAGTTCCAGGAAGAGATCGACGTGGGGCAGGTCGGCATCAACGTGCCGATCCCAGTGCCGGTGCCGCTGTTCTCGTTCACCGGCTCGCGCGCCTCCAAGCTGGGCGACCTGGGGCCCTACGGCAAGCAGGTCGTGCTCTTCTACACCCAGACCAAGACCATCACCGAGCGTTGGTTCGACGACAGCAGTGTGTCTGGCGGCGTGAACACCACGATCAGCCTGAGGTAATCGCCGCATGAATTTCGAGCTTTCCGATGAGCAGCGTGCTTTCCAGCAAACCGCGCGGGAGTTTGCCGCCGGCGAGCTGGCGCCGCATGCCGCCACCTGGGACGCCGAAAACATCTTTCCCCGCGAAGCGCTGTCGGCGGCTGGCGAACTGGGTTTCTGCGGTCTCTATGCCGTCGAAGAGTACGGCGGCCTGGGCCTGTCGCGCCTGGACGCCACGGTGGTGTTCGAAGAACTCGCCGCGGCCTGCCCTTCGACTGCCGCATTCCTCACCATCCACAACATGGCGACCTGGATGGTGACGAAATTCGCCCATCCTGAGGTTGCTTCGCGCTGGGGGCCGCTGTTGGCCAGCGGCAAGGGACTGGCCTCTTACTGCTTGACGGAGCCTGGCGCCGGCTCGGATGCTGCGGCCCTGCGCACCACGGCGCGCCGCGAGGGTGATCACTATGTGCTGAACGGCAGCAAAGCTTTCATCTCCGGCGCCGGTGCGACACAGGCCCTCGTGGTGATGTGCCGTACCGGCGGACCGGGCGCCAACGGTATTTCCGCCTTGCTGGTAGACGCCAATAGTGCCGGCATACGTTATGGCCGCAACGAGGAGAAGATGGGCTGGCACAGCCAGCCCACCCGCAGCGTCACCTTTGACGACGTGCGCGTGCCGATGAGTCATCTGTTGGGCAAGGAAGGCGATGGTTTCAAGATCGCGATGAAAGGCCTGGATGGTGGCCGCATCAACATTGCCACCTGCTCGGTCGGCGCCGCACAGGGTGCGCTGGACGCCGCCACCCGCTATATGCACGAGCGCAGCCAGTTTGGCCGCAAGCTGGCGGACTTCCAGGCCCTGCAGTTCAAGATTGCCGACATGGCGACCGAATTGGTTGCGGCGCGCCAGATGGTGCGCATGGCCGCTTCGCGGCTGGACGCCGGCTCGCCGCAGGCCACCGTGTATTGCGCCATGGCCAAGCGGCTCGCCACCGACACCGGCTTTCAGGTCTGCAACGAAGCCCTGCAGATCCACGGCGGCTACGGCTACACGCGCGAATATCCGCTGGAGCGGCTGCTGCGCGATGCGCGCGTGCACCAGATCCTGGAAGGCACCAACGAAATCATGCGCGTGATCGTTTCGCGCCGCATGCTCGACACCCATTCAACAGAGGAAATTCGATGACCACAAGCTATGAAAGCCTGCGCCTGGAGGTGGCCGGCCACACCGCCACGCTGACGCTGGCCAACCCGCCCGCCAACACCTGGACGCAGAAGAGCCTGGCCGCGTTGAAGCAACTCGTGGCCGACCTCAATGCCAACCGCGAGGTGTACAGCCTGGTGGTCACCGGAGAGGGCGAGAAGTTTTTCTCGGCCGGTGCAGATCTGAAGCTCTTTGCCGATGGCGACAAAGCGGTGGCCCGCGAGATGGCGCGCCGCTTTGGCGAAGCCTTCGAGGCATTGGCGGGTTTTCGCGGCGTGTCCATTGCGGCCATCAATGGGTATGCCATGGGCGGTGGGCTGGAATGCGCGCTGGCTTGTGATCTGCGCGTCGCCGAAGAACAGGCGCAGATGGCGCTGCCGGAGGCGGCCGTGGGCCTGCTGCCCTGCGCTGGTGGAACGCAATGGCTCAGCTGGCTGGTGGGTGAGGGCTGGGCCAAGCGCATGGTGCTCTGCGGCGAACGGGTGGACGCCGCCACGGCGCTGCGCATCGGGCTGGTGGAAGAGGTGGTGCCGCGCGGACAAGGCCTGGCACGCGCGCAGGCGTTGGCCCAATCAGTGGGCAAGCAAAGCCCGACCAGTGTCGCGGCCTGCAAACGTCTGATCCATGGCGCACGAACCCAGTCACCCGCCGTCACCCTGGTGGCCGAGCGCGAGGCTTTTGTGGATCTGTTCGACAGTGAAGACCAGCGAGAGGGCGTCAATGCCTTCCTGGCCAAACGTGCGCCCGTGTGGCGCAACGCCTGAGGTGCAGATGTCTGACGCTGTCATTTTTGATGAATTGTCCACGGCCAGCGGCCACCGGTTTGGCCTGGCCACCCTCAATGCACCCGCCACGCTCAACGCGCTTTCGCTGCCTATGGTGCAGCTGTTGACGCCTGCCTTGCGTCAGTGGGCGCTGGACGCCGGCATCGTTGGTGTGGTGTTGCGCGCAGCGGGCGAGAAGGCGTTTTGCGCCGGCGGCGACCTGCGCGATCTGTATGAGTCCATGCGCAGTTGCGGCGCGGGTCCCAACCCCTATGCCCACGGGTTCTTTGCCCAGGAATACCAGCTCGACCAGTTGATCCATACCTATGCCAAGCCGTTCATGTGCTGGGGCCATGGCATCGTCATGGGCGGGGGCATCGGCCTCATGGCCGGGGCCTCGCATCGCGTCGTCACGGCTACCAGTAAGCTGGCCATGCCCGAAATCAGCGTCGGCCTGTATCCGGACGTGGGCGGCAGCTGGTTCCTACGGCGCATGCCGGGCCGTGTAGGCTTATTTCTGGCGTTGACCGGTGCCCCGCTGAATGCGGCCGATGCTTTGTTCTGCGGCCTTGCCGACGCGCACGTTGGCACCACCAGCCAGTCCGAAGTGCTCGATGCCATCGCCGCGGAGGCCTGGCAGGACCAGGCCGATTCAAATCGTGCCTGCCTTTCCCGTGTGTTGGCCCGGTATGCGGCACCCGGCCCCGATTCGAAAGTCCGGCAACACTTTGACCACATCAACGAGTTGATGGCGGGCGATGACCTTATCGACATCGCCCAGCGCTTGCGCGGCCTGCAGAGCGACGATGCCTGGCTGACGGCCGCTGCGGCGAATTTCGTGAAAGGCTCGCCGACCTCCGCAGCGCTGGCGTTTGAACTCTGGAAGCGCGTGCAGCACCTGTCGCTGGCCGAGGTGTTTCGCCTGGAATACCGTGCATCGCTGGGCTGCTGCGCGCATCCTGACTTTGCCGAAGGCATCCGCGCGCTGCTGATCGACCGCGACCGCAATCCGCGCTGGACGCCTGACCGGCTGGAACACGTGACGCCGGAGTGGCTGGCCGAACATTTCGAACCCCGCTTCGCCGCTCCGCACCCGCTGGCCGCGCTGGCCTGAACCTGACGCACAAAAGGAGACACACAAATGAAGATCGCATTTATCGGCTTGGGCAACATGGGCGGGCCGATGGCCCTGAACCTGCGCAAGGCGGGACATGAGGTGGCCGGTTTCGACCTGTCCGAGGAGGCTTGCAAGCGGCTGGAGTCCGAGGGCCTGCGCATTGCGGGTTCGGCAGAGGACGCGGTGCGTGGTGTGGAGGTCGTCATCAGCATGCTACCGGCCAGCCAGCATGTCGAGTCGCTTTATCTGGGCAATGGCCAGTCAGGCCTTCTGGCGCGACTGCCTGCAGGCACGCTGGTCATCGACAGCAGCACGATTTCGGCAGCCAGCTCGCGCAAGGTGGCGCAAGCCGCCGCCAAGCTGAAGATCCCGTGCATCGACGCCCCTGTCTCGGGTGGTACCGGTGGCGCCGTGGCCGGTACGCTGACCTTCATGGTCGGCGGCAGTGCCGATGACTTGGAGCGCGCCCGCCCCTTGTTGGAGAAAATGGGGCAGAACATCTTCCATGCGGGCGAGGTTGGGGCAGGCCAGACAGCCAAGATCTGCAACAACATGCTGCTGGGCATCCTGATGATTGGCACGTCGGAAGCGCTTGCCTTGGGCGTGGCCAATGGGCTGGACCCGAAGGTGCTGTCCGAAATCATGCGCCGCAGCTCCGGCGGCAACTGGGCACTTGAAAAGTACAACCCTATGCCGGGCGTTATGGAAACCTCGCCCGCGTCAAAGAACTACGCCGGAGGATTCGGCACAGATCTGATGCTCAAGGACTTGGGATTGGCGCAGGAAAACGCTGCGGCCGTGCGTGCCGCCACACCGCTTGGCGGCTTAGCCCGCAACTTGTACGCGGCGCATAGCCTGACAGGCAGTGGCGCGCTGGACTTTTCGAGCGTGATCCGGCTGGTGCAGAAGCCGCAAGGCTAACTGCGAGTTTCGAAATAGCGGGACTGCGCGTGACTCGATGTGAATCGGGTACGGCGAGGTAGTTGATGGTGGACCGCATCGCGCACAGTATCCATTGTGCCTATTAACAAATCGTGTAATCTCGCTAAAAATCCTCGCCGCCTGTTTACTGCTGCCCCTAATCCCTGCGTTGAGGCACGGCAATATCCAAAAAGCATGACTCCAACGACAGTGATATGAGCCGTCTTGCCCAATACATCGAGGCTGCCGAGCGCGGCAACACGCGCAGGAGTTACGCTTCGGCCATCCGTCATTTTGAAATCGAGTGGAAAGGCCTGCTACCGTCCACCGCCGATGCAATCTCCCGCTACTTGGCTGACCATGCGCCAACTCTGGCCATCAACACACTGCGCCAGCGCCTGGCGGCGCTATCGCGGTGGCATACCGACCAAGGCTTTCCTGATCCCACCAAGTCGCCCCTGGTGCGCCAGGTCCTCAAGGGCATTCGTTCCGTTCACACCGTGCCAGAAAAGCGCGCGCGACCCCTGGAACTGGTGGTGCTCCAACAGGTCGACCAATGGCTCGATGCCGCAATCGGCAATGCCCAGCGCTCCGGCGACCGGTCGGCCTTGCTGCGCCACACACGCGACCGTAGCCTGATGCTGCTGGGGTTCTGGCGCGGCTTCCGCTCCGACGAACTGGTCAACCTGCGTGTTGAGAATATCGAGGTCACCCCCGGCCAGGGCATGACCTGCTACCTGGGCAGCAGCAAAGGCGACAGGCAACTGCAGGGCCGGGTTTTCAAATGCCCGGCGTTGTCCCGTCTGTGTCCCGTGACCGCCTTCAATGCCTGGATCGACCTGGCCGGTTTGACCGAGGGCCCGGTGTTCCGCAAGATCGACCGCTGGGGCCATATCGGCGAGGAAAGCCTGCACGCCAACAGCCTTATCCCTTTGCTGCGCAGCCTGTTCGCCGAATCTGGCGTCGCGTCGCCCGAGGAATACAGCAGCCATTCCCTGCGCCGCGGCTTTGCCGGCTGGGCCCGCGCCAGCGGCTGGGACATCAAGGAGCTGATGGAGTACGTCGGCTGGAAGGACGTCAAATCGGCCATGCGATACCTCGATGCGTCGAATTCCAGCCTGCAGGCCCGGTTCGAGCAGGGCCTGACAGCCCTGGCGCCGGCAGCTCTGCAGCCACCGCCGCCGTTGTTGTTGCTGACCGAACAGGCGGAAGGCACGACGACCGTGGCGGTCCTGCGCGTCACACTGGTGCTGGCCCGCTTCAGCAGGCAGTCGCGCGGCCTGGCCCGCGGCCACCGGCTGATCGAGCAGACCTGCTTCGAGCGTTTTGCGATGCAACGCCTGAACACCGAGGGCACGCTCTACGAGCTGGCGGTTCCTTGCCTATCACGCGACTTGCTGGATGAGGTGATCGCCACGCTGCTCGATGACATGTACCGCATCGCCGAGGACAACCAGTGCCTGCTGGAAACCTCGTTTCACGAACCCGCCACCGATACCTATTGGGATTGAGGCGATGGGTCGCAAAGCCGCCAGGCGGGGTAGTCCCCGCGAATGACCACGCTCCATGAGACGGCTTATCCCAGCCTGAAACCCGATCCGACACCGCGTGAGCTGGCGGAGCTTTACACGCCCACCGAGGAGGAGCAGCTCCTGGCTGCAGGCGTCGGCAAGCGCGCCTTGCCGCGCATGGCGGCGCTGATCCACCTCAAAGTTTTCCAGCGCCTGGGCTATTTCATCTCCTTGGCCGAGGTGCCGCCAGTGATCCGGGAGCACATTGCGCAGCAGGTGGGCGTGGTTCGGCCACCTCCTGCGGCAGACCTCAAGCGCTTCGAGGCCTCGGGCTTGCGCACGGCGCTATTTACGGCTTTGCGCCGGCACCTGAATGTCAAACCCTTGAACCCGGCGGGCCACGCTTGGCTGGAGGTCGTGGCCGACACGGCGGCCGAGACCAAACACGCGGTGGCCGACATCATCAACGTGATGCTGGAGGAACTGGTCCACCATCGTTACGAATTGCCTGCCTTCTCAACGCTGGACCGGATGGCGTTTCGAGCCCGGGAAAAGAGCAACGACCGGTATTTCTCCTCCATCACCAACCAGCTGACAACCCATACCCGGTCCCTGATCGACAGCTTGCTTAAAACCGCCACCGGCGAGTCGGTTTCTGCCTGGCAAATGCTTAAGCGCGAACCCAAGCGGCCGACCAACAAGGAAACGCGCACCTACATCCAACACATCCGGCGCTTGCAGTACCTGGTGGAGCAACTTCCCAAGCCCGACGTGCCAGTGCCCAAGCTCAAGCAGTTCCGCCACCTGGCGCGCGCGCTTGATGCGTCCGAGATGGCCGAGCTCAAGCCGCAAAAGCGCTACGCCCTGGCGGTGATCTTCATCCGGGCGCAGCATGCCCAGTCGCTGGATGACGCCGCCGACCTGTTTATTCGCCTTATGCAGAACCTGGAAAACAATGCCAGGCAGAAATTGCTCTCCTTCCAGCAGGAGCGGGTCCAGAAAACCGACATGCTGGTTGGCCAGCTCAAAGACATCCTGGGCGCCTACCAGCTGGAGGGGACGGACACCCAGCGCGTGGAAGCCATCAGCACCACCTTGGTGGCCGACGTGGACGAGCTGCTCAACGAATGCGAACAGCACCTGGCCTATGCCGGCCGGAACCACCTGCCTTTCCTGCTGCAGCCCTACAAGATGGTCCGGGCTCAGCTGCTCAACTGCATCGGCATCGCCTCGCCCAAGGCCAGCAGCGAGGACCAGGTGGTGGAGCGGCTGATCGAAGCCCTTTACAAGCTGCGCGATAGCCGTATGGACATAGTCCTGCTGGATACGCTCGGCCTGAGTGAAGACAAGGATCTCCGCTGGATGTCGGCTCAGTGGAAGAAGTTGGTGTTGGTCAGGCCGTCAGGCAAGGGTCGGGCGGAGGCCGTCCACCGCAGGTATTTTGAGCTGGCGGTCATGCATGCGGTCAAGGACGACCTGAAGTCGGGTGATCTCTTTATCAAGTACGGCGAGCGTTATGACGACTACCGCGAGCAGCTGGTCGATGACGAAACCTTTGAAAAAGAGGTGGGCAGCTATGGCCAGGTCACCGGCATCGAGACAGATCCCGACACCTTTGTGTCGATGCTCAAATCGGCCATGTCCCAGCGGGCGCGAGACATCGACGCCACTTTTCCGGAAAACGCGCATGCCGAGATCGTCGATGGGCGCCTGATCTTGCGGAAACCGCCGCGCTCAGACATCGTCGAGGCGGCCGCGCGGATCGACGCCCTGATCACTGAGCGGATGGAGGCGGCCAGCATCGTGGACGTCATGATCGACACCGAACGCTGGTTGGACCTACATAAGCTGTTTCGACCGCTGGCGGGGACCGACAGCCGCCTGGAGGACCTGCGTATGCGCGTCATCACGACGTTGTTTTGCTATGGGTGCAACCTGGGACCAGTCCAGACCGCCAAATCGATCAAAGGCCTCAGCCGGCGGCAGATTTCCTGGCTCAACCTGAAATACGTCAGCGAAGACCTCCTGGACAAGGCCATTGTCAAGGTGATCAACGCGTACAACAAGTTTGAACTGCCAGGCTACTGGGGCACCGGCAAGCACGCGTCGGCCGACGGCACCAAGTGGAACCTTTACGAGCAAAACCTGCTGTCCGAGCACCATATCCGTTATGGCGGCTACGGCGGCATCGGCTACTACCATGTGTCCGACAAGTTCATTGCGCTGTTCAGCCATTTCATTTCCTGTGGCACCTATGAGGGCATCCACATCCTGGATGGGCTGATGACCAACGAGTCCGACATTCGGCCGGACACGATCCACGGGGACACGCAGGCCCAGAGTTACCCGGTTTTTGCGCTGGCTTACTTGCTGGGCATCCAGCTCATGCCGCGCATCCGGGGTATCCAGGACCTCAAATTCCATCGCCCGGAGCCGGGCAATGTTTACAAGAACATCAATGCGCTATTCAGCGATGTCATCGACTGGCGGCTGATTGAGCTGCATCTGCCGGCGATGCTTCGGGTGGCGGTTTCCATCAAGACCGGCAAGATCACGCCGTCGGCGATCCTGCGCCGGCTCGGCACCTACAGCCGCAAGAACAAGCTGTATTTCGCGTTTGTGGAGCTCGGCAAGGTCATCCGGACTATGTTCCTGCTGAGCTACATCGGCGATGTCGGGCTGCGCAAGGTGATCCATGCCGAAACCAACAAGAGTGAGCAGTTCAACGGCTTCGCCCAGTGGTCATTTTTTGGGGGAGAGGGGATCATTGCCGAGAACATCCGGCACGAGCAGCGCAAGGTAATCAAGTACAACCACCTGGTGGCCAACATGATCATTCTGCACAACGTGGTGGGCATGACGCGGGTGCTGCAGGAACTTCGTGACGAGGGTACCGAGATCACGCTGGAGATCCTGGCGGGCCTGGCGCCGTTCCGCACGGCGCACATCAACCGCTTTGGGGACTACACACTTGACTTCAGGAGAAAGATTGGTCCCCTGAATTTTGACGCCACCATCATTCCCGATCAAGCCTAGAAATATCGAAGTCCCTCAGCTTTTGGGCGGCAGCGACTTCGCGCAGATTTTGAACGACATCGTGGCGAGGATTCCTGAATCAATGCGCAGAATCCGAATCGTCTTCAGGCGTGCGAATGCGCCCGGTGTGTACACCTTTTGGAATGGATGGGCCAAATGATCGGCCACCTCCGCCTGGTGCATGCATGACCTGCCGCGGAGCCTCTTGCTCGCCAACTAGCTTGATATTGCGCGCCTCAGCCCGCATTCGAGCGTAGCCGCGCAGCATGCTTTCCCGGTAAGCCACCCACCCCCGGCGGTCGAAGCGTGACGCAACAATGATCTCACCACATGACTTTGTTTTGAGCTTGTTGAGCGTGGCAGAGAACTGCTTGTACTCCATCGGAACACGACCTGGCCGCTGTCTCATGACGTAGTTGTATGAGCTGAAGATTTGGCGAAGATCCCGATCAAGATATTCTGAGTCTGCGGCAGCCCAAAGCACCTCCTCGAAGTCTTCGGTCCGCTGGTTCACGGCCTGCTCATAAGGGCGCTTGAGTTCTGCATTTACGCTAAGAATTGCATCCTGAATCGCGCCGTTGTAATGATCCCAATCGACATTTGAGACGACAGCAGGGTCGTCCCACAGTCGCCAAAGCAGTTTTTCGGTGATGAGGTGCACATAGGCTGGATAGCCGTCGCTCACCGCTGCAATTCTCACCCTGATGTTGTCTTCAATCTCCACACCAAACTTGGCTAGCGCATCAACCGTGATGTCCCAACGAGCAGTCCAATTTAACTTCTGCAGTTCGATCGTCTCAAATTGCCGAATGGCGGACGGGTGTGCGCCTAGTAAATGTTCAAGCGTTGGCGCAACACCCGTAAAGAAAAAGGTGACATTGATTTTTTTATCGCCAAGTTGCTTAACCAAGTCTGAGAAGAGTCCGCGCTCTCGGTCATCGACCAATCGGTCAAACTCGTCCAACACAACCACAGGCCGATTTGAATGAACAAGAGCAACCTCTCGCAGGATTTCGACAGCACCACCCACACTGCGTATGACCTCGTAAAGATCATTTTCAGTAACCTCTTCGCTTGCACTCGCACGAAGGAAACGCAGCTCAAGTCCAGTGGACTGCGTCTTCTTTGTTTTGTAGATGCGGCTCAGCCGGATTGCTTGAGTTCCTATGTTTGCAATGACACTGCGGAACGTGGAATCAGTCGAACACGACACGTCTATGTAGGGCGAGTCAGAAGACTGAACCTGGGCAGCAGCAGCTGCAGCTAGCGATGACTTGCCGATGCCACGGTCACCATAAATAAAGATGTGTCGACCAGGGGCGAACAATGCACGCCTGATCCGTTCGAGCTCTATAGCCCGACCATGTAGATACTCGATGCTCTGGATTGGCCTGGCGGGGGAGACGAGGCTTGCCATTTGAGTACCGAATGAATCACTGTCCAACATCGTATCTAGCATCGTCGCCCTTCAAGTAGAGCTAAATGTATTCGATGAATCTCGTGGCCGCAGTTTCGGGCTGAGTCATCGGTTGGCTCTGGCAGCGTGCGGGGCATAAGAGTCACACCCACGCTCGGTATCTGGCGTTGCGCAGGACCAGGAAGCCGGGGAACAGCGATGAAATGCTGGAAATGGATTCGTCTGAAAGGGCTGAAAATTGAGCAATAACAACAACTTAGGTGTGTTTCTGCTGAGTTTTACATGAATCCCTTCCGACCCTCTATTACGATGTGCCCCGCTCGGTGGTGCTAACGTTGGGCGTACCTCCTGCGGGCTACAAATATGTGCGCGTCGCCTCTGATATTTTGCTGATCGCCATTGGCACCAGCATCGTCATCGACGCGCTGGAAGATCTGGTCCGCTGAAACTGCATTGCGCTATGGGCCAAGGGATGGGCCCCTTGGCGCCACGGTCTGTTGAAAACTCAATCACCGCAGCCAAAGTGACCGACAATCAACGTCTTTGATTCTCGGTCGGCAGCGGCTTTTATGGCAATTCAATGGTTTCCCGGACACATGCACCTCACGCGCAAAGCGATTGGGGAGCGCATCAAAGAGATTGACGTCGTCATCGAAATGCTCAATGCGCGACTTCCCGGCTCCAGTGCCAACCCCATGTTGGCCGAGCTGATCAAGGGCAAGCCCGCTCTCAAAATTTTGAGCAAACAGGATTTGGCCGATCCAGCCCGTACCAACCAATGGCTGGCCCATTACAACGCCCTGCCCGGCGTGCGGGCCATAGGCCTGGACACGAGCATGAGCTCGCCCGCCAAAGCACTGATCGACGCCTGCCAACAACTGGCCCCCCACCGTGGCGGCATGGTCAAACCCATGCGCGTGCTGATCTGCGG
>JACCEA011956773.1_pt1 | contig 24912 bp, 7 predicted proteins | sample 7449851 | NCBI WGS metagenome assembly JACCEA01 (sample SAMN15323453, study PRJNA562643) | freshwater metagenome | isolation source: river surface water | place: USA:Blue River Watershed | collected 2017-08-18 | reverse complement strand
TGTCAGTGAAGACAGAAAATGCTGGTCTGTGGTTTACTTCAAATGGTGAAGTGTTTGTAGCATTTGTCCCCTGCTTTGCAGTTGCATTACATCGTGGTGTACCAGCATTTCCGTCACAAATCCACGCATACCATGTGTTTGACTCTGCCCAAACATCAAGAGTTGTTGTTGCAGCAGTCGCCAATGTTCCACTGATTGTTGCTGTAGAAACGGCCCACTGAATACCCGAAGAGCAACTCGGTGCTGCGCTTGAGTTTGGTGTAGGCACTGCGTTTGTATCACAGATGAGGAGGTAGTAGTCTTCACTATTTGAGTCAGTTCCAATGGCAGTCCATGTAACAGGGTTACCCACATTTGTTGGCAGTGTTTGTGATGACTCTGTCGCTTCTATAGCGTCGGCAGTCCATGCAGGTGGAGTGTTAAGCACGGTGATTGTTGTAGTTGCAACGCTTTGAGCATCAACATGTTTAATACTTGACTCTCCAAGGTTGAATATAAAAACAATTGCGAAAACTACTAACCCAAGAAAGGTAGTGTACACAGTGATTTTACCTGCCGTACGTAAATGATCTGTGTTATATGACATAAAATAATTGAACTAGTTGTACATACATTGTACGATACGAACACAATTACTTCTACAAGTTATGCACAGTATTTGTTCTTAACAAACTACTGATTATTCGTATCGAATCGCATCGAGCGGATTGAGTAGCGAGGCACGTCGTGCTGGGAAAATACCAGTCAAATAACCCACTGCCGCAGAGAAGGTAGCGATAAACACAAGGAATGGGATCGGGAATGAGAAGAGCGCAACAGCCTTACCACCAAACTGTGACGCCGCGACATTCAACAGGATATTCACAACAAATCCCAAGGTTACCCCCATCAATATCCCCGTCACACCTCCAAGGAATCCTACGATAATTGATTCAGAAACGAAAAGAAGCTTAATATCGCGTGGTGATGCACCAATAGTGCGCATAATACCGATTTCTTTTGTACGCTCAAGAAGCGTAACGGTCATGGTGTTAAACATTCCGATTGCTGATACCAATAGTGCAATCCCTCCGAACGTCGCAAGCACTACCTGAATTCCTTGGAAAATTTTTGATGCTTGCTCTACAGTCTTTGAAAGTGCTGTAACTCGATACCCTTGTTCTATCAGTGATAGTTCTGTCGCATTCAAAAATTCGCTCGAATCTACACGCACTTGTGCACGGTCGTACTCTTCTATACCTACATAATTTCTAAGTTCAGGAAGCATCATAAGTGCATTGAGTACACCCTCCTCTTTTGTTATACCCTTTACACGATATTTTTTTTCAATATTGATTTCAGTAATAAGATCGGTTCCATCTTCTGCTGGAACTAGAATACGAAGAGAAACCTCTTGTCCAATAAACGCATCTGCATCCTCTACTCCAAAGAGCTTTAATACTGCAGGTGAAAGCATGATTTCATTCCCGTTTGCGATATCCTCTTCTAGAAATACATCTCCTGCTGAGGTTGTGATACCTGCGTATCGTAAGTATGCAGGCTCAGCACCCTGAATAAACACGTTTCCAGTAAGACCTTTATAGGTAATGAGCGCAGGATATCGTGCGAGTGGTGCTGCATCGATAATATGTTCTTGCTCTTCAAAATCTTTAATAACTTCATCGGTGATGGTGAGATTACGTGCACCCGTTGCAGACACACCCAGTGAGAGGAGTGTTTCTCCAAACACGATTTGTTCAAGAATAATTTGTTGTAGTCCAAATCCAAGACCCACCAAAATAACCACTGCCCCCGTTCCTACACCCATACCTAAAATAGTAAGCCACGTACGAAGTGGATTCGTTTTAAACATACGTGTTGAGAGTCGCGCGAGATCCGCTACTTGCATATCTCTTATAGTAATTAATTATCTCTCATATTGAAATAGCTTATGCATGGATAACTTACCCTATTTTAAGGATTAGATAGTAAGTACACATAAAAAGAGGGGCGCCAAAGGCGCCCCTCTTTTTATGCGTACTTACTTCCCCACCCTCGCAAGCTGGAGCATCAAGCGTGACTTCTTGCGTGATGCAGTGTTCTTCTTGATGATACCGCGCTTTGCTGCTTTGTCGATTGCTTTGTATGCAGTTGCCATGAGTGTCTGTGCCTCAGTAGTGTTACCTGCTTTAATGGTAGTTTTTACTGATTTTACTGCACCGTGGAGTGCGACTTTGTGGCGTATGTTATATACGCGCTTTCGCGCTGATACGCGGATTGCCTTTTTTGCATTCTTTGTTATTGCCATATGTGGTGGGTACTATACCGTGTGTCTGGTGGTTTGGCAATATGTGCTACGTCTCAAAACTTCTTGGAAGAATTCTAACCGTGACTGATGGGTCTACTGAACCATCACAATCAAGGATATATGTTGTCTGTGCTTGCACAACTACAGTATGTACACCTGATGCGGTAAGATTACCCGTAATTGGAGTGTTCCCTACACGAAGAGTACAAGTATGTCCTCCTGTATCGTAAGTGAGTACTACCGACGTATTAATACGGACATCTCGCATTGATGCAGTAATTGTCGGACTATATGTGTTACATGTATTGCTGTTATTATACTCCGACCAACTTCCATCAAAGCATGTATAGCTACAAGTACCTGATCCTGTACTACATACCCCATTATATGGTGTAACGGAAGTATTAGCTGGATTCAAAGTACAGTTTTCAATTGTCGTTCCTCCGCAACCCGCATAAGAAGGTTCTGGTTCTGGTTCAGGTTCTGGAGTCGGCTCTGGTTCAACTATGATTGGCTCTGGTTCTGGAGTTGGTTCAGGAGTCGGCTCTGGTTCAATCACAACTGGTGGCGGTAGTTCTGGTGATGAAGGAGGTAGAGGTGGTTCTGGACAAGTAACCGCTTCAGTCATCTCAGGTTCTATACATGGTGCCTCGCCATACTCACACACAGAATCACTCCATGCCACACACTCAAGTCTAGTAGGCTGATACCAAAGCTGATCATCATTTACACCTAAGTTTTCTGGGAGATACTCGGGAGGTCCATCAGGAACTTCAACTTGACTGGTACAATACGATGTACAGGATCCCTCTATAACTGGCGCAGGGCCAAACACCGCACAAGCACCAGTAGACACTGGGTCAGACGGAACACATGCGTACACAAAGTTCGGCGCAACCTGTGGCTTATATGAAATGATTACAAACGCAATCATTAGCCCACTCAAAATAATAAGTTGTTGTATGTATTTCATATCATTGGTAATGCAATAACTGCTTTAAGTGCGGGATTTTTATCAGATGTGGTAACTGTATCTAACAGCAGATATACCTCCTGCCCTTTTGCAATGTCTTCCACTGAAATTAACGCGTGAGCATGGAGTGCATCAATATTTTTAGACGTATCACTCACTTCATATATAGAAACATCTTCATTAGGAAGATTAAATGTAAATGTAGCTACTTTCGTTGAGTCGACTACCGACGTTGTGGTTGCAGTGATTTTTCCATTTTCTACACCTACCCAATTCACCTTGATATACGAATTATGCAAAAAGAATTTATTTGCATATTCTTTTGCATCAATTTCTGTCTCTACAATGTAATCAATTCTTTCTGCCACAATAGTGCTTCCGTTCTCTTCAACAACTTTCACAGTAATGGTACTTCCCACAGGAATATGTGAGACGCCACCCTCGACTGCTACTTGGGATAGTATTTCTTCATTAATTTTTTGCACTGCAGTGAAATACACTTCGGTATCCTTTGTGAGTAATATATCTACCTTAGTTCCAAATTGAATTTTAAGAACTGCATCCGCGACACTGAGCACCGAACCTTGTATGGTTGTGTATTTTACTTTTGGTTCTTCTACTACGGTTTCTGTAGAATTAGTATCAAATGTATGCCATATCATCATCGTAGTTCCTACAAAGAAAAAAGAGAAAACAAAAACTAGGAGAAATGTGTGCAGGAACATTTTATATATTTCCCTCATATATAGATAAGTATAGGACACATACCACACAAGCGTAAGAGCTTAATGTGCACAATAAATGCCGCAACTCACTTTCGTGAGTTGCGGCATTTTACCACCCCTAGTTAACCAACCCGAGTCCAGTCAACTCTATACCTCTTGATGTTACTCGCACATCAAGCCAATACAGCTGATTATTGTAACGCAAAAACTGAATATGAAGTGAATCACCATCAAGCTTTAGCGTACATCGGGTATTTATACTTGGTGTAAAAAACTCTGTAATTTTGAGCATTTCTACACCATCCATACTATGGTATGCAAATCGCACCTTATGCAATTGCCCCTCATAAAACACCTGCACAATAAAGCTTGGTGCGTCATTTTGGATTTCCACAGTTGATGCACATGACTCTTTAACCTTATATAACTCTTTCATTCCATCAACGTCGTTTTGGTACAGTGTTGTGGAAAAATTATGTCTGGTTACGTTCATGATTGAATCAATTTCCTCGGTTGTGTGATCAAATCCCGCAAGATGCACAAACTCATGAAGCATCGTAAATGATACATTGGTATATGTACGCATAGATGCTCGTTTACGAGTCAGTTCAACTTTTGCAAGCTTTGGTACACGCTCGGGAGCTGATGCAGAAAACACAAAGTTAATCGTAGTAAGCCCGTTAACTGTATCTGATATTGCATCACTCCAACAAATTGGTATGTTAACGGAAGTTTTTTCACACGTCTCATTGGTGCGACCTGCGTACACACCAATAAATGTTGAACCTTCTACTGCATTGAGCTGATTGAGATGCTCCACAATAAGCGCTTCAACCATGAGATGAGCTTTTTCTTCTCGCAACCCAGATGAAAGACCTGCCAAACGAGGATCATCTCCAAAAATATCTTCAGGGATATTGGCAGGATTGTAGCGCACTTTCACCACCCTATCCCATCCGACGCCGAGAATTTTATACTCATGCATTTGGAGTGAATTTATTTCAACACTATACTCTACTACGGCATATGCATTGTTGAGGGTAAGTATGAACCATACAACCAACAGGTAACGCATGGCAGAACTCCTTTATACAAAGTTGTAAAGTACTTCTAATTTTTTTATACCGTAAAACTATCGGTACGTCAATGACAGAAGGTTTATGCTTTGTAACTCACATCAACGCCGATTGCAATAAGCTTTTCCATATACCGTGACATATCGTCGGCAATTTTTTCTTTTAAACCTAATCCACCTTCACGAACAGTAAGCATGAGACTCGAGCGGAACTCATCTTCCCCATGAATACCCGCAAGCCTATCAGCGATGAGTTCGGTCATGTTTGCTTCTGCTGCTTTACTGAGTGGAATATCATATTGTTCACGCAAGTACGTTTGGACACGTTCAGCAAATTTATGTTGTGCAAAAAATGCAGAGTCGGATTCGTTATCACTTCTAAAACGTCTAACATCATCAGCTTGCTTTACAATAGAAACTGAAACATCAGCCATGTGTTCTGCGGTTTTTCTATCAATACCTACCCCACCTTCATCATAGCGCTTTACGAGTGCGTCAATAAAAAGCTTCTTATGAATTTTTCCTTTAATAAGTAGTTGGATTGATTTTTCGAGACGTATAAGTTGATCAAACGTATATTGTTGCGTAAGGAAATTTGTAAGACTTTTAACACGTAATGTATCAACAGAATCATACGGAAAGAGTCGAGCAAGTTGTTCGAGTTCGGTAACAATTGTCTCCCCTTGCTTTACTGGCTTGATTTGTTTTCGTTGTGGATTTACCACCTCGCGAACGATAAATCCATCTTTGAGATAGTACACACGGTGCGCATATGAAAGGTGTGCAGCGTTGTGTGACACCATGATAATCGTACGTTGATCAAATGTGTTAATTTCATCAATCTTATCCATTACCTGTTGTGTAGACACGGAGTCGAGGTTACCCGTCGGTTCATCGGCGAGAAGAATTTGCGGATCATTAACCATAGAACGCGCTACTGACACACGCTGTTGCTGACCTCCTGAAAGCATCGAAGGGATTTTGTGTGATACATGTCCTACACCAAAACGCTCAAGAAGCATTTGCGCACGACGCTCTCGCGTTGCTTTATTTGCATCACAAAAAATCATAGGGAGTGCCACATTATCGAGCACCGAAAGTGAACCAATCAAGTTAAAGGACTGGAAGATAATACCCATGATATATCGCTGGAAATATACGCGTTCCTGTGGAGGATATGAATAAATGTCATCTCCGCGAATAAGAAGCGTACCATCTCCTGGTGGAAGCGAGCCTTGAATCGAATACATGAGTGTAGACTTTCCTGATCCAGAAGAACCGAAAAGAATAATGTACTCACCTTCATAAATATCAGTGTTTACATTTTGAAGAGCTTTGAACTCATTTGATTTTCCTTTGTTATATATGATCGAGAGATCTCGACATACGATGAGAGGTTTTGCCATAAATTATGTTAATAGTACACCATGCATAGAGGGGAGACTTCTCCCCTATCCACTAATATTTTTAACCCATCCGAATGTTGATTCAAAGTTTTCAATAATGATGTCGATGATGCTTTTTTCTTGAATCGGAGTGAAGAGTACGAAATTATCAGACTTCACCTCGTTCCCTGCTCCGTCAGCACAATCGAGCCAGAACTGATACACCGTTGCAGGTGCAAACTCAACAATTACTTGTACGTGTTGCATTACATATCCACTTTCTTCAGAATCAATCACCGTTGGCTCTACACCTCCTGCAATACCTTCTTGATACGTAAGTGCGCAGTGTGCTGGTTCGTCGGTAATCCATTCAATAATTGTTTGAATACGAGATTCTCCACCAGGGAAAATTGTTGATTCATTCGTTACGTTACTAATTATTGGTGCTGCTGTATCCTTAACAGTAACGAAAGTAATCGGACTACTTTTAACTCGATCGCCTCCTGCGTTTTCTGCAATCACAAAGGCAACATACCGCGTACCGAGTGTAAGGTCTGCAATTCGCATTTGATGTGTGGACGCAAGTGTTGGTCTACCGACTGAATTTTGCGTACCTGTGGTGAGGTCTTGGTATTCAATAAGCGCCTTTGCGGGCACGGTAGTGTCCCACGCAAGAGTTGCAGAGTTTTCTTCAACCTTTACAATCCGCAAATTCTTAATATCAGGAAGTGATGCTTTAGTCATAAAGGTGTAATCGCGACTTGCTCCTGCGATTCCATATGTATCTTCTGATTTAACTTGGAAATGATACTCAGTGTATGGTTCAAGACCAATAATTTTTATTTCATGATCGGTAGTATTTCCATTGGTACTTGATTGTGAAAATTCATACTGCCCCTCACTATACGAACTTGCAGGTGAAAAGAGCACCTCAGAACTCGCCTCGCGGTCTGTTGTCCATTTTATGGTGGCACTTGTTGTTTCAGCAATTACTGTTGGCGGACCCACGATAGTGAGATCTTCTGTAATACCCTGAATAGCTTTTACAGTTTCATTAAGAATTTCTTGCAACGTTTCTGGTGAAGTAATTTGTTGCACTTGTTCTATTACTTCTTCGGCAGTTTGAGCCTGTGTTTGGGTTTGCACAGTTTCATTAGTCTCAGTTTGTGTTTCACTTCCCTCACCTGCTTCAGAACCAGACTGTGGTTCACCGTCTGTCAGCACTTTATAGTTTGCAGAAATACCTTGGTTTCCATCGACGTCTGATGATACAACGCGGAAATAATACGTTCTTCCTGGCTCTAGATTATCTACCACGATTGAGTGCTCTTTTCTCTCTGCTTCAGGCACACGAACAATTCCGTAATCTTCTTGAAGACCGTAATTAATCGTGGAATCTGCCTCTTCATCTGTCTCCCACGTAATCGTAACAGAATCTTCACTCACCTCACTTATTTGCACATTTGAAATTTCTGGTGGTTCAGTGTCGGCAGCACGAGCAAAAGGAGAAAGTGGCGCGTAATACACCGTCACCAAAAAACAAATAACGAAAAGCGATACCGAACGAATCATACCTAATATATATGCAAGTGTATCACTCTTGCTCTATGAATGAATAGATTTTTATTAACAGGATGCATTAATCTGCAATAGCAGAGAAAATATTTACACCCTGATGTGGTCTACCCGCAACTCCAAACGGTACGGCAATTCCCCAGTACACCTCTTCAGTAACTGCTGATGATATCGTGGTTGGCTTATTGAGATTTACTTCTATATTGGTTCCAAGTATAGAAAGCTGACTACAATATGTACACGAACTATACGTGAAGGTAGATGTTGCAAATATTTGTTCTGACACAGGAATTACTGAGGATATTCCGTCAGTAAGATCACTTCCCTGTATAGAAATATCTATTGAGTCATTACCGATATTTTCGACAGTTGTCGACGCATTGTAAGAGCCTGTGTCTGCATTCGCTTCAAGTGTGCCGTAATTAATACTATCTGGAACAGATATCGCTCTAAGTGTAAGAAGATCGATTGATGGAGCTGTGGCAGTAGCAATTGAACCTCCTACATCCTCAACCGCCATAAGCCCTCTCCATGTTTCAGCAGCATAAGTACCAACATCAGTTGCATCTGCGTGATAATAAATATCTGCAGTACACGATATGTCACACGTATTTCCTGAACAGTCCACGAAAGAACAGCTTGAATTTCCAGAAATATAACAACTATTATTATCAGCACTACATGACTCCCCTACACCACTTCTAAATATTGTTGATGTCGCACCAACAAGATCAGTGTATCCATTCAAATCTGAAACAGTACCCGTCGCATACACTGTTGTGGTCGCACCAGCGATAAGGACTATATCTTGCCCACCATTAAGTGAAAGTGAAGTGATATTTGGAGCAAAAAGTAGTACTAGTTCTGCAACGCGAGTGTACGAATCAAGATCAGTTCCTTCGTTAGTTACACGTAAGCAGTATATAGATTCAGTTGCGTTTTCTGTTGCAGTAATCGCATACTCAAGCTCGGTGTACTCAGCATTATCGATAGTTATATTTCCTGTGTTATTACTTGGATCTTCCACAAACTGACCAGCGATAAAATCTCCATTCCCACCAAGCACATCTGTTGTTGCCGAAAGATTGGTGACGAATGACGATGTATCCATACAAAGGTCGCTTGTACCACATGATGCAATATTCGGTACTTCTACATATTCAGCATAATCAACCGCTTCACAACTTGGTGCACTACCCTTAGCCGCAAACTCAATTTCATAATTTTGATCAGTGACAATCGTTCCTGTATTCTCAATCAAGAAGCGAGCGCGAACAGTCTCACCCGGAATAACTCCAGTTGCCGCGGTGTTGCGAGCGGCGAGCCATGAGGCACCTCCAGATACCTGCTCAGCACCAAATACATATGTTGGATCTGTCTGAAGAAGCGGTCGTGATGTGTATGCATCCCAACCACCGTGGTATGTCCACAATGTATATCCAATACCTCCTGAGGTATAACTGCTGTCTATTGCTGATGTTGTGGCAATCAGTACATTATCCTGATAGAGAGACACAAATATTGAATCATCAGTATCCCAATCAACTTCCACTTCATACCAACCTGTGCTGTATGTAACTGTTGTTGAAGCAAGTACCGTACCGCTTGTATCACGATGAAGCACATCTTGTGCAAGAGAAATTCTATCCACTCCGAAAAGCTCAAGACACACTGCGTAGTTTTGTGTTTGATTTTGTGTTCCGAATGCAGTACATGATTCGTCACCTGTCTCTGTTGCATCAATATATTGGAAATATCGAATTGTCTCTCCTTGCCGTACCACCGCACTATTGTTGTACATACCTCCCACGTCGGTTTTTCCGTTTGCAGGGTCGGAAGCAACGATTCGATATGTACGCTCATACGCACCACTTCCACTTATACTAAATTCTCCAGTGTCACCTGCATACTCAGATATATTTCCATCTTCAAACATATCACTCACATTAAAGGTGCTTGTTGCACTTGCGTCAGCCACAGCACCATTGCCGTAATACATGTATATTTCCGTTTCTGTCGATGTGGCAAGAAGAGGAATTTCAACCCATACCAATGCATCAGTACTTGCAGTATATGTTTCAATGAAATGATTTATAAGCGTCGTCCCATCACTTGTTGTAAATCGGATATCGTCAAAGTCAGCCTGCATATCTGCATCGTACGGAACAACAACTTCAATCGCAGCATTTGTGTACGACACCGCATCGGTATTTGTCACTGTAACACGTGCACGCTTACTCCAGTCTTGGTCATACCACTCAGAGTCTGGCACACCCTCGCCACCATCATCGTTTCTAAATCGATATGCAGATTGCTGAGAAAGAAGACACGCACTATCATCCCAACGAATTGATCCACAAGCATCAACACCATCATCATCGAATACTTCCCCATCGAAGTTTCCAGTATGTCCAGTAAAGGTCCACGCACTTGGTGTTGTTCCGATTACTGCGATGTTTGTTCCTGTTATTGCTGTTGTGGTCGCAAATGAATTATTAACAGAAACAAGTCCAGTATTGTAGTTAAGTGTTGTTGAGGAAAGCGTAATGAGTGATCCCCCATTTACACTTAAGGTGAAGTTACCCTCAGAGAGCGACGTAATAACACTTGTACCGCTAAGTACAAGCCCCGATACATTCATATTACTTATACTGTAATAGAGTGCATTGAGTGTTCCACCAAGTATTCTGAGTGCATACGTACCACTTCCTTGATTAGTAATAGTTGTATCAAAACCATTAGCACCAACGATTGCGAGCGTACCTCCAGTAAGCGTTGTTGTGGCATTTTCGGCCATGTACACAAAGACCTGTCGTTCACTTCCTGAAAGAGATGCTCCATCAAAGTCAGTTGCATAACTCCAGTAGTCAGCACCTGCACTTCGTACATAATTTCCATATATTGAAAGTGTACCTGCAACTCCCGCATTATCTTGTGAGTAGAACGAACTTCCCGCATCAGCAATACTGACTGTCGCAGCACTATCCCACGCACGAAGTGCAGTACTAGAACTGATGATGAGATTGTTATAGGTGTCACCTCCTGCTGATTTTGTATTTATTGTATAGGTACTTCCTGTGTAGATTGCGAGCGTACTTCCCGTCCATGTGGTTGCGACTCCACCAACAAGATTTGTAAATACCCCCTGCACTGCTAGTCGTGATCCTGAGCTAAGGGTAAATGATGACGCGGTCGAAAGTGTGAAGTTTGATGTTGTGGTCGCATTGTCGGTCATAGTCCATCCACCTGTTGCGCTTCCAAACATAACCTCATTAAAGAGTGAACCTCCTGCAGTAATGAATTCACCTGTATCTGACGAATTAAAGAGTATAGTTCCCGACGCATGATCAAAATTACCACCAAAGTTTCTGAATGATCCTGCAATTGACATCGTACCTGTCGCAAGTGTTACTGCACCATTTTCAATAATAAGCGACCCAAGAAGTGCTACATCAGTGTCAGTAAATACATACGGTCCATTTCCTGCAAAGGTAACTCCGTACAGATCTGATGAGCTTGCAGTCAGCACTGATGCGCTCGCTGATGTAAATCGCAACACGCCACTTCCATGCGTAAAGACTGAATGATTTATGAAATCACCTCCAATACTGAGTGTTCCTGTTGCACTCGTAAACGTACCACTCAAAATTTGCACATCAGCAGTCGCAGTTGCATTCGTACCAAGCATCGTAAATGAACCCGTACCCTGTATAGTAAGTGCATTAAAGTTTGAATTTCTTGCAAGAATAGTTTCAGCTGCTGAAGAATCAAATACTATCGTTCCGCCATTTGCATTAAATGACCCACCTGTTACTGAAAGTGATCCTGAAATTGTGGTTGTTGCTGACGGGAGTGTTACTGCACCTTGTGAGATAGTGAGATCATTTGCCACATCTAATGTAGTGTTGGTAACACTCCAACTTCCTGAACCGTTAAATACTACATTGTAAAGCTCGTAGTTATTAGTATCTACCGTACGACCTGCTCCTCCTGTCGTAAACACAAATGTTGAAGTATCGTCATCAAGTGAAGCGTTCGATCCTAGTATAAGACTTCCACCTACCGTATGCGTTTCACTTCCTGTCGCGTCGAAGATAGCATTTGCATATAACTCCAACGTTCCATCATGTGATGCTCCGCCACCGCCGCCAGTCACTGTCACATTTCCATTTGGCTCAAACTCTTTACTTGTCCATACAATAAGTTTTCGGTTTGCAGGAAGCGTAAGCGTATCAGGGGTTGAATCAATCGCAGTAAACGGAATATCCGCATCGTCTGATGAATCCCACACCGCCATATCAGCAATAGAAAGTGGGTTTGAACCTTCATGGCGAACAATAACGCGACTTCCATAGAGATCCATATCATTAATGTTTGAAACCGGATCTTCTGTCACTGTTGCAGCAAATGTTGCTTCTCCATCGAGGTACACTATGAGTGAATCTCCTGGACTAAAGGCAACATTTGAAATTGAGTACGATCCTGTACCATTCGTACATGGTGCAGTATATGTCGTCAGACCAGCTACACGAAGTGTTACAAACTGATCAACACCGTCACATCCTGCGTATGGTGTAGTACCTTCATCACTATATACAACTCCAGAAATTGTAATGAGTGCGGCTGAGTCATCCCACACGATATATCCAGGATCTCCGTTTGGATCAACATCGTATAACTCACCATCTATTGCACCAGTATGATTAGTGAATCGCCATGAGCTCACTGTCGTTCCTGTTGCAGTCACGTTATACGCAGAACTCACGCCGGTCGAAGTTGCAAACAGTATATTGGTAAATGTCCTTGCTTGATTTTGAGTAATCACGGTACCGCCAACTGTTACAGCACTTGCACCGTTTTGCGCAACCTCAAAGTCTCCATATGAAAGATTAATCACAGTAGGTGTACCACTAAATGTAAGACCAGACGAATCGAGATTTCGAAGTTTATAATACGCAAACGTCGTTGATGCGGTTCCTCCGATACGAAGCGTATATGTACCGCTTCCTTGATTTTGAATCGTGGTACTTGCAGTCGACACACCGATAACTGAAAGTGCACCGCCGGTGTACACAACACTTCCTCCGTTTGCAACATATACATCAGCAGAACGTGGTGCACCACTGATATCTGTTCCATCGAAGTCAGTTGCGTAACTCCAGTAATCAGTTCCTGATGTCTTAGTGTACGCACCATACACATACAAATCTCCATTTACTTCCGCATGATCTTGTGAGTAGAGAGATCCAGAAGCGTTAATGTCGTACGTATTTGCATCACTATTCCACATACGTATTTGCGTGCCTGATGCAACTGAAAGTCGTCCGTATGTATCATTTGTAGTAGATGCATTGATTGCATAGTTACCACCACCATACAGGAATAATGTTGAACCCGTCCATGTTGTCACTGCACCTCCTTGTGTGTTAGTGAACACACCACCAACCGCGAGTGACTGACCGCTTGCGAGTGTAAACGCACTTGCATTAGTAAGGGTAAAGGTGCCCGTCGTTGTTGCGTGTTCAGTAACAGTGAATGATCCTGATCCATCAATAACCATATTTCCAAACGATGAATTTCCTGCGGCGATACTTGGTGTTACTCCACCATCAAACACCACAGTTCCGTTACTTGATGTAAATACTCCATCATTGGTCCAGTTTCCAGCAATAGTTGTACTTGCGCTTGCACTACCGATAAATGTTCCTGTACTTTCGATAAGCATGTTTCCATTAACGTCTAGGACTGGATCGAATGTATTAAATGTTACCGATGTTGTTGTCGCACCTCCAATAGTAAGGTCATTTGCAACCACAATTCCCAAACCTGTCGCCGTGTACGTAGGCGCACCTGCAAGTGCTTTCAACTCAAGATTGTAGTAATTAGTAGAGAGAATATTTGTTGCGCCTGCACCGCTGTACCTTACCGTACTTGTATCTTCAACGAACGTACCGAGCTCATTAAATACAGTACCTGTACCTGAAAGATTCCAAAGCGAACTATCCGCATCAAGATAATGACCTGTCGCAATAGTGAGAACACCTAAGATAGTGGTGGTTGCGCTACTTGCGCGAGTTGTGGTACCAGTAACAAGACCATTTCCTAATACAAGATTATCGAATGTCCATGGCGTAGTACCACCGAGAACATTTGTTTGTTCAAGTGTTGTAGTACCACCTCCCATTGAAAGGAGACCGTTTCCACTTAACGAACCATTTCGGACAGTAATATCTCCCGTACCCGAAACCGTACCTTGTGTCACATCAATATCCTGTAGCGCTTCTATATCTCCATTAATATTCCATGCCCCACCAACTCCAGCAAATTCAAGATTATAGAATCCAATTTCTTGTGTTGCGTCGGTAGTGATTGTCTTCCCTGTTGTTGTTGCATTCATAACGACAGATGAAGAAGCGGCGGTAAAGGTTGCTCCAGTTTCCATCGTAAAGCTTCCACCAATTATGTATGTTGAGGTTGCGTATCCCGTAAATACTGCATTATTATCAATATATAGCGAACCATCGAACACGGTACTTGATGCATGTGCATGAATAGTAATGTCACCATCTGCAAAGAATGTAGTGCCTGACGCGACACGAAGCTCTGTACCACTAAACACCACCAACGAACTTGTTGCAGCAGTAAACGCGATATCGTTATCGTTATCAAAATCATACACTGCCATCTTAGTAATAGAGAGAGGCTCTACATCTTCATGACGTGTTATCACTCTATTTTGATAGATATCAAAATTGGTAATATCTGATGTTGGTGTTCGTGTGATTATTGAACCTCGTGCACCACCGTTTGTATTAAGGTATGTCGTAATTACAGGATCTCCAACAATAACAACGCCAGGAATACTATATGTTCCATCTGACGAATCACAACTTCCCGTGTACGCTGTACCACCCTGCACGACCACACGAATAACAGGTGTTACATTGTCACAAACAGGATTACCCATTGGAGTAACTCCGTTATCACTAAATACCGTACCTGAAATAGTAATCGATAACAAACTATCATCCCAACGAATCGAACCCGGATCTCCTGTGTCAGCATCAAAAGATTCACCATCGATATTTCCTGTCGATTCACGGAACCACCAATATGATGTAGGTACGCCCGTCTGTACAACGTTTGTTGCACTAATAGCTGTCGAGGTAGAAAACTCAACACGATATATCTGCATTCCTGGATTAGCGTCTATGGTTGTTGATGAGACAGTAAGTCCAGTGCCTGACGAAACCCCAACATCAAACGCTCCGTCCGCAAGTGACAGAATGGTACCTGTTCCAGAAAGTGTAAGACCAGTAAGTCCAAGATCTTCAAAGTCGTAATATGAAAGTGTTGATGTACTTGCACGCGATTCAAGTGTATATGAACCAGAACCTTGATTTTGAATTGTTGTTGTTGCTCCTGAAGCTCCAAGCACTTCAAAAAGTGAGCCAGCGATATACGCACTCGCACCATCAGCAAAGCGTACATCAACCTGGCGTGAAGTACTTGCAAGTAATGCCACACCATCAAAGTCCCTAGCATAGCTCCAGTACTCACTACCACTTGTTCGCTCGTACGAACCAAATACATAAAGATCTCCGTCGACTCCTGCATGATCTTGAGAATAGAGTGAAGCATTTGATTGCACATCGTATGACACTGCACTACTATTCCACATCTGCATATCGGCTCCTGACTTAATACGGAGAGTACCATATGTATCACCCGTATGTGTCTTTGCATTAAGTGCGTAGCTTCCAACCTCAAGTGAGAGTACAGACCCCGTCCATGTTGTTGACGCATTTTGTGTTGCATTGGTAAACACACCGCCGACAGAGAGCGTCTGTCCACTCGCAAGGACAAATGTAGACGTCGTTGCAAGTGTGAAATTATTTGTCGTTGTTGCTGGTGCGGTGATGGTCCATCCACCAAGCGATCCATTAAATGTCATATTATAGAGTGAAGACGAACCAAGATTGATAGTTTCACCCGCATCCAATGAGTTAAAGAGCACTGTACCGTTATTAGCTACCACAGTACTTGCATTGGCAAACGATCCACCGAGTGTAAGTGTATTTGAAGGAAGTGTTACGGTACCAGAAATTACCGATATATCTCCAAGCATTGTTACCGATGTATCTACAAAGGACCACGATCCCGAACCACTAAAGAGTACATTATTAAATGATGCATTTGTATCGATCGATACCGATCCCGATGATGTGAAGGCAACAGTACCATTATTGTGAGCAAATGAACCTGACGTATTAGTGAGCGTATTTCCAATTGCAAGCACACCGCTCGGGAATGTTACCGTACCACTCAATATACGAATATCATTTGAGGTGGTTGCATTTGTATCTAGGAATGTCCAACTTCCGCCGCCATTAAAGGTTGCGGTGTAGAAATTATTAGTAAACGGAGTTCCACTCGCCGCAATAGTTTCCGCACTATTTGAGGTGAAGTAGATTGTACTGTTGTTGTGCGCAAATGTGCCACCAACAGAATTCCATGAACCTGCCAAAGTTGTCGTACCTGTCGGCATCGTCACCGTACCTGCAGTCACTTTAAGGTCATTATGTACCGTAAGTGTTGGTTCAGTAAATGACCATGACCCTCCCGATCCATTAAAGGTAAGATCATAGAATGTATCACCACCTGCAGTAATAATATGACTCAAACTTGTAGCACTCATAAACACCTCACCATTTCGAGGAGTAAATGTTCCGTTGTTTATCCAACTCTCAAGAACCGTAATGTCGTAATGTGATACCGAAGCATCAAGTGTATCGTCGGCTCCAATTAGAATACTCTGCGCTTTTACATTACCTGCAAGTTGTACAACTTTCGTTGTTCCGTCAATAACCACACGACCGACATTTTGTAATGTTGCATTTGCGTCAGACCATGTTCTTGTCCCAGAACCATCAAATGTTGTTGTACTGATTCCACTCCAAAGACCTTGTGCACCATTTGAAAGATTTCCTCCAACTGTAATTTGTACACCATTTCTAGAAAGTGTACCGTAAGAAACAGTAAGATTATTATCAACATCAAGTGTTGTAATCGGTGCCCATGTTGCGGTACTTGCAATCGAACCAAATGTCACATTATAAAATGTATTATTAAGTGCACCAGTACCATCGATAGTTTCACTTGTTGATGTTGCAGAGAATACAACAGTTGATGTTGCCATAGTGGTTGTTGCATTATTATCCCAACTTCCACTTATTGTTATAGTATTTCCTCCCGCAAGGAATGTTCCGTTGTTTTCAAAATCATGAGTTGTAAAGAGGCCAGACGGACTAAACTGACTTCCTGCCTTAATACGCATCTCAGCATCCTTACATTCATTTTCGACACACACTGACAACGCAGTACCTGTTGCATTAAAGAACAGATCCTCGTCGTTTGTGTAGTCATACAATCCAAGATCTGTGTTTGTGAAAACTAACGTATTCACATCATCAGAACCGAGATTGAGGTGGCGTTCCATAAGCTCTAGTCCACTCATGTTTCCAACACCATCATACCGTGCTACTGCAACAGCTTCATTTGCTTCGTTTGCTCCATTAATAAATACGGTAATGATGTCGTCTGGTGCAGCGTTTACATTTGCAATAGACCACGCTCCCGCGGAAATAACTCCTGTCTTCCCTGTCTGTAATACACCATTTATAGCTATTGCCACCGTACCTGAAGTAAGGTTTGTTGTTTGGTCGTACGCTTTAGCAGTACCAGAAACAGTAATTCCAGCAGACCATGTAATCGTCCAATCAGAAAGCACAGGACATACACCTAAGTTACATGTCATGTTTGCAACAGGTCGAATAATACTGTATGTAGACGCCGGAAGAACATTCGTAAGATTAATTGGGCTCGTTGTGGTGCCTGTTGAGTTCCCTGGAATGAGTGAATCAGGAATAAGCTCCCATGAATCACCATCATAATATTCAACCTGATACAAAATCGACGACCCCCCTGACTCAGTGTCTGTCCATGACATCTCCTGCCAGTACGGACCTGATCCATCATAGAAATTAATTTGAGGATCACCAACGACTGTAGCCACGGTAACAGGGTTTTTTGGAGCTATCATAAATGGCTCCTTATACGGAGTAGCACCAGCAGCAGCATCCGTCTCAAGCGTCTGAATAGCACTCCATGCACTACCATTCCAATATGAATAATCATATCGGTCGTTTGTATGATCATATGATATGACCTGGAGTAAATTATCTCCTGTTCGACGCATCTGCACACGTGGACCATCTTGTATCGTAGCTATTGACGCCTCAGCAGCCCACGCCGCACCGTTCCACGATCGATACCGCAAGTTCGTTGCATCAGTATATGCAACCATTCCATACCCATCTCGCGCTCCGCCAACTTCATATGCACACTCTACTGGTCTATCATTAAACTGTGCTGTCGCATTTGTAAGCGCTGTCTCGAGTTCGGTCTGTCCAGCCCACGCCGCACCAGTCCATCGCACAACTCCAATATCACCATCCTCATCATGATAACAAAGTAGCATATTATCTGTTCCGTCATCTGCAACGAGTGTACCCGACTCAAAGTCATCTCCAAGAGTTACCGACGCAGCAGCAGACCACGTAGTACCGTTCCATGCTCGCCAACTAAAACTTGAGCCGGTACCGTTTGAGACAGCAACCACCGCTTGATTTCCACTATCTTCATATACAGCAGCGATACCTTCATGGTTTGCCTGCGATGCCTGCATAGATCCCCACGTTGCAGAGTTGCCCCATGAAGAGCCATTCCATACCCGTGCTTCATATGTAATTCCACTTGTGTCACGAGTTACTGCAATTATTTCATCCGAAACAGGGTCAGAAATGAGCTTAACCCAACCACATGTATTTCCTGCAGTAAGTCCAATAGCACCGCCACTTGTCCACGAAGATCCGTTCCATACATAGTACGACGGATCAGCATCACCATCACAATACACAACGAGTGCATCTCCAGAAAGTTGTTCGTACGCAACATCAAATCCTCGCATCGTAGTATTTGCAATCGAAGCGGTAACTTCTTGAAGATTACCCCAGCTTCCATTTCGGTATACCTGTACATTCACATCAGCGTCTGTCCCCACCGTAGCCATAATATACTCATTCTCAGCAGGTGCTGATTTTGTAACAACCCATGTCATAGCAGCGCCGACATCAAGCGCATTCGCCTCGGCTCCCCATGAGGATCCATTCCATACACGATACCGAGGTGTTGTCTGAGTTCCCTCAGCGTATGCAATAAGTGTTTCTACCGAGGTCGTCGCGACAGTCACACTTCCCGCAGCCTGACTTACTGCACCAGAAAGTGTATCGATATCAAACTGCGATTGTGTTGTCTGGAACCATGTTGAGACAGTCACCGATGTATCGACCGTAAAACTTCGAGGACTTGTTCTAAATGAATATTCATTACTTCCAAGCGGGTCTCGAGCACGCACACGCCACCAATACGTTGTTCCGTTTGTAAGTGCATCTGCTGGCTGAACGGTAAATTGAATAACATCACCTGAATTAAAAGGGCTTGTATCTAAACCATCTTCACTATTCACGAACCCACTATGTACATTAGATGTACGCGTTGTTGATGCAGTAAACGCATATGATGTAGACCATTGCACCTCATAGATAAGTGAGTCACTTTGAGGGTCATCAGTATAGAACTCAAATGTCGGTGTTGTAGTACCAACCTTTTCATTTGCAAACGGTGCATTAATTGTTGGTGTATCAATACGATACCCCCATGCAATTGTCCAGTCGGACAGCGTTGGTGTTCCACCTGAATTAGTAAATACCGCAACAAGCCGAATGAGACGATACGCATCAACATCAAGCGTTAACAAACTCACTGGGGATGTATCGAATCCAGCACTATTTCCTGAAAGATCAGCATCTGGCACAAGAAGCCAATCACTTGTCGCATCATCAAAATATTGTACGCGATATTTTATATCACCCACTGTTTCATTATCAGTCCACGAAAGTGATCCCCATGCATTACCAATAGTCCCTTTCAAAAAGTCAATTTGAGACGAGGTTGTAGTACCTGTTGTTGAGCCAGAGATAAGTTGCGTCAGATCGGTAACAAGTGCTTCAACCCCAGTAAGAGTGTCTGTTTCAAATTGCTCTTCAGTGGTTTGGAACCATGTTGAAACAGTTACTGATGTATCAATCGTAAAACTATAAATTTCTGACCACTCACTCTGAGTATTCGATCCGGTAGGATCTTGTGCACGTACACGCCAGTAATACGTTACTCCATTCGTGAGTGCTGAAGGAAGAATAAATTGAATAGTTTCTCCGTTTGTATACGGATCCTTATCTGATGGAGTGTTGAGATTAGTAAATTGATCTCCATGTGAAATGGTATTTTGACTTACATTAACTGAACCAAATGCTCTATCGTCATCAATTTGAATTTCATATGAGATATCATTTGACTCGCTATCCACGGCGGTAAACTCAAAGATAGGCGTTGTTGTTCCAACTTTTTCATTATCAAACAACTTAAGCAATGTCGGTGCTTGCGGAGCTTCATTGGTAACAAGTTGCGGATATTGCGTGTACGAGAACATCTCTGTTCCATCTTGCTCAACCATACGGAAACAATACTGAGTACCTGCTTCTGCATTATTTTGTTTTAACACAAAGTCCCACTCACCATTTTCTCCAATACCAATTTCATTTGGAATTACAACCGTACTATTTTGTTCTTCATATGATTGAAGCTCATCGGTATCTGCAAGCAGACCACTTGTGAGTGTGACACCATCAGCTGGCCCTGCGTTATTGTATCCAATCCACTTTGCAGAAGAAGTTGCCGATCCGACATCAGTCCATATAGACACTGCTGTACACACATCGGTCGTGGTACCATACTGAAGCTTAAAACTTTCTCCTGTCGTAGTTGAGTTTGTTACATTGAGCGCCATTCGAAGTCGAACAACATCTCCGTTTTTAACAGGCACAAGTGAACTATCAATAGGTTGATTCTCTTCAACTTCTTCCGCACCTACCGGCCACACATCAGTTGGTGTTGCGGCGTTTGTATTTACGTACCAACGATACGCATTTTGATCAAACACCGGAATATAGCCATAAAACTTTGCAAAAAGCACTGTCACGTATGGTGGTGTATTTGACGCAGTAGTAAAGCTTGTAACATCAACAACGTGCGTGTGCGTGCTGTTTGCAGAAGCTGTACCTTGTCGTGCATTATCAGTACCAATAGCTGCACTCGATGTAATCGACATGTCACCATGTGTGTGTGTCTCCGCACCACCTGTCGTACCGTATGTTGAAGCACCCTTAATATACCGATTGTAAAACGGCTTTGTTACATCAGATGAACGATCAAGCCATCCTGCTGGTGCAGTATCACTCCACATCGCAATTGCATTTATTGGTGTCGATGTGGAAACAGACGATGTAGCAAATATAACTTCAATATGCGGTGGTTCATGATTTACAAACGGTGTAGTGCTACTGATAGTGTGGGTGTGTGTATTTGCAGCAGACGTAACCTGCGTACCTCCTGTTCGAGAGTTATATGAAGATCCACTTGCTGCGCCTGTAGTTCCAGTAACGCTGTGCGTATGGGTATTACTTCCTCCACTTACGATTGTGTTTTGTCCATATGGATAACGACCATTTATCGGCGTGTATTCAGCCCATCCAGAAGGAAGAGTTCCATCAAACATAAGAATCGCTCCTGCAGGAATCGTCCCAGGATCTCCCGCACTGTTGTTTTGAATAACACGAAGCTGTCGATATGCAGGAAGAGTCGTCGTACTTCCAATCGTTGGGGTAATCGTATGTGAGTGAGATACAATACTTACAAAACTTCCACTATTGCTTTCTCCGTTCGCAGCTGTACTTGCGTTTACTGATCCGCTCGCTCCATGTGTTGTAGTAGGAACACCTCCTGTCGTACCATAGGTATTTGAACCTATCGGGAATCTATTGTAGAAGGTATCACCCGGATTACATGAGATACAGGTCCATCCCGATGGGATACTTGCACCATTTGTCCAGAACACAATCATACTTCCTGTTGCGTCAGATGCTATCTCCCATGCACGATGCTCTGCAAAGACTTTTTTAACTTTTCGTTCTACAGTAGGCACTATCTCTTCTGTAGATGTCGCACCCTGAAGAGGTGTAACATCTACTTCAGAAGGATTGTCGGTCTCCACTTCCGTTTCAGACACATCAGGCAAAACTGCAGAACTAGAATCTATTTGAGATTCTTCCGTTGTTTCAACATCAGTATCTGACGACACTGAATCTTCTGGAGTAACTTCAGAATCCACAACAAATTCATCAATACTATCGAGTGGTATCTCAATACTTTCCTGAACATACTTCTCACCTTTTGATGGCACAAATTCAGAGACAACAACCGCATCATGTTCATCAACGATATGTGCAGGACCAAGTGTATAGAGGTATGGAGAAATGTCCGGAGCATCAAATGTGTATGAGAACGTATATGAAGCATTTCGTGGAATATCTAAAGTCCATCGAAGCTCTTGCATGTCATCCACTTCAGTTATCACCGCATCCGTATCAGTAATAATAAAATCTTTTGGCACGTACTCAACAAGCTCACCCTCAAATGCATCATCGGTAAGTACCGTAATTGTCATAGGATACGTATATTGAGGATTGATACGTGTTGGACCATCTCGATGAATCGACAAAACCTGATCTTCTTCAACGATAAATGTATCACTTGTGTGACCAAGCACATTTCCATTCTCATCAATACGCTCTACATACATTTCGTACGTACCAGGAATTGTTGGTATATAGCTTGCACTATAATCAGGAACATCAGTTACATTATTTCCATTACATTCCCCTGATGCATATACAGGAACTTCTGAAATGTATTCAAGTGGATCAATAATATAGAGTGCAAGTTCAGCATTACATACAGTATTTCCGCTTTGTGATACCGCACCAATCATAATTGTCGTTGTAGCACCAACTTCATACTCTGTTTTGTCTGAGTTAATAGCGAGTACTCCATACTGGAAACTAAACGAGTCAGTAAACTCCTTTCCTCCTTCATCCACCGTAATTTCAACTGAGTACGCACCTGGTTGCATCTTTTCAGTATCTTCTTCAGTAAGCTGAATCGTAATAAAACCGTCCTCTGCCACATCAATTTGTGGAGATACATGGATACGTTCTCCACTTGCGTGAGCAAAAACCACTTCTTCAATCTTTGCCAAATCTCTTCCAAAAAGATCTCGAATAAACCGAATTGCTGCATTTCGTTGTGATTCATACTTAAGCGCAAATCGTGGTAGTTCTTCCCGTGTAAAATCAAGACTGTCACTTACAAACTCGTACATTGTCGGCATCTCAAAATGTTCTGCCTGCTTTGGTGAAAGTCGTTCTCGCAAGAGGTCACGATCAAACATTTCAGTATCAATTTCGAGCCATAGAGAATCAATGTACAACCCTTCTAGGACTTCAGTATCTCCCTTATACAAAACTCGCACCGAGAACGAATCAAGATCAGATGCATTTTGAATTTTAGGAAGTGCAAAAAGGAAATACCCCCCATTGAGTGCATTTGAAATTTCACCATCAAGCAAAACTGTACCCGCACTTACCCAGACATCATCACCGAGTGTATATTCAACCTCAACAGATGGTATATGTTCATCCTGAGCAAGATTTGTGATACCTGCGAGTGACATACGAAGTTGCATATTTCGTATAAACTGTCCGGACTCTAATCGTGGAAGTGTAAAATCATTAAACACAATTGCGGAGGTGGTATCTTGAGCAACATACGCAACTTCTTCAATCTCAACAACATCAGATTCGACAGCTGGAGCCTGACTCTCTGTGATTTCGTTTTCGTCATACACACCTACAGTATCTGAGATCTCAAGCACTTCCACCGGATTTTCATCAGCTTCAGTTGAGACAACTTCAACCTGCTCAGAAATCTGAGTTTCTGTTTCAGTGGCAGGTACAACTTCTTCTGCAACTTCTGTCACTGATTCAGTAACCATTTCTTCAGAATCTGAAATAGACTGAATCAATGACTCATGAACAAGCAGCATTGGAGTAGTCACTCGATTCTTAAAGAAAAAGTTCATACTTACGTCTTCGATAGACGACTCAGAATCTGAATCCGAAGATGACTCATTTTGTTCCGACGAGTTATTGCTAGAAGGCTCAGAGTGATCATCACTTTCAGACGATTCAGAATTTTCATCACCTGAAGATACTTCAGAAACGGAATTAGAATCGACAGAATCATCAACATCCGAAACAGTTTCATCAGTAGTAGTAACATCAGCCCCTTCAGCAGACTGACTACCGCCTTCACCTAAACCTTGTATCGGCGAAGCATTTTCAATCTGTGTATCTTCAGTTGTTCGATTTTCAATATACAAAACTTCCGGCTCTGGAATCGAACCATCGAAGTACGCTGCGTTTCGCTTTGTAAACGATTGTTGAACACCACCCTCATTAACATCCTGAATTAATGCAGCAGAAGGATTGTGCCAAAGCGTACTTTCTGTATGACCTGGGAGTACGTTTAAAGTAACTTTACGTTTGATTTGAGAAATATTTGACTCAGCCAAAGATGTGATGGCTAACACTGATACGAGGACAGAAAAAGCAGTAATTTTTTGAAGCAGTCCTTTTTTAAGTACTGAGGCAAAAATCGGTTTATGAGATAGACACAAGAACGTATCAATTACGGTAGATATATACCCACGAACAAAACACCAGAAGTTGTATTTCGGCGCTCTAAATATGGATATTATATTTTTCCTCCGTGTTTTTTGAGAATAAAATCTCTTCACACTATTAACGTTGCCATCA
>JACCEA010471969.1_pt1 | contig 24928 bp, 22 predicted proteins | sample 7449851 | NCBI WGS metagenome assembly JACCEA01 (sample SAMN15323453, study PRJNA562643) | freshwater metagenome | isolation source: river surface water | place: USA:Blue River Watershed | collected 2017-08-18 | reverse complement strand
GTGTTTTACGAATACTATGATTCCCTTGCCGAAATAGAACAAAGACTAAAAACTGAAGCTGAAACTATTCAATGTATTGTAAGCAATAATTTAGTACAAAACAGCATCACATTTGGACAAACACAACACCCTCAATTATGGGATTATGCAGACCATGTTGATACTATTTCGTTTTCGTTAACAATAAACTAATAAATTGTTCAAATATTTCGTTTTTTTTAATTGATTTTAAGAATCGATTGTCGAAATTTGCATTCTTTAAATTTGGAACAAACAACTACCATGAAAAAACACAACTACAGCGCAGGACCTTGTATTTTACCACAAGAAGTTTTTGAAAAATCAGCTCAAGCTATTTTGGATTTCAACAATTCCGGTTTATCTATTTTAGAAATATCGCACAGAAGCAAAGATTTTGTTGCGGTTATGGATGAAGCAAGAGCGTTGGCACTAGAATTATTAGGATTAGATGGCAAAGGTTACCAAGCCCTTTTTCTTGCTGGTGGTGCTAGTTTGGAGTTTTTAATGGTTCCTTATAACTTGATGAAAGAAAACGGTAAAGCCGCTTATTTAGATTCTGGAACTTGGGCATCAGCCGCAATTAAAGAAGCTAAATATTTTGGAGAAACTGTTGTTGTAGCTTCATCTAAAGAACAAAATTACAATAACGTACCAAAAGGATATTCGATTCCTGCTGATGCCGATTATTTCCACTGTACAAGTAACAATACTATTTTTGGAACTCAAATGAAAGAATTGCCTACTACTAATGTACCTGTAGTTTGCGATATGAGTTCGGATATTTTCTCACGTCAATTGGACTTTACTAAATTTGACATTATCTATGCTGGGGCTCAAAAAAATATGGGACCTGCCGGAACTACTTTAGTAGTGATCAAAGAAGAAATTTTAGGTAAAAACGGAAGACAAATTCCAAGTATGTTAGATTACGCAAAACACATCAAAGCAGAAAGTATGTATAATACACCGCCTGTTTTCCCAGTGTACGCCTCTTTATTAACCTTACAATGGTTGAAAAAATTAGGCGGAATTGCAGCTATCGAAAAAATCAACAATGCTAAAGCAGAATTACTTTACAACGAAATAGATAGAAACCCATTATTCAAAGGTGCTGCTGCCGTAGAAGATCGTTCGAATATGAATGCAACTTTCTTATTGAACAACCCAGAACACGCTCCGATTTTTGATACTATGTGGAAAGAAGCAGGTATTTCTGGCTTGCCAGGACACCGTTCAGTGGGAGGCTACAGAGCGTCTATGTACAATGCAATGCCAATTGAAAGCGTACAAGTTTTAGTTGACGTAATGCAAGCTTTAGAAAAAGCAGTTTAAATATAAATAATTTATCAATTTGAGGATGAAGGTACTTTATTCCTCGCAATGAAATAAACACAATGAAAGTATTAGCAAATGACGGAATTTCTAAAAGCGGAATTCAAGCTTTAGAAAAAGGCGGATATGAAGTGATTACTACAAAAGTAGCTCAAGAACAAGTGGCTAACTTTATTAACGAAAATAACGTAAGCGTTATTTTGGTAAGAAGTGCAACTAAAGTTCGTAAAGATATTATCGATGCTTGTCCTGGTATCAAAATCATCGGTCGTGGTGGTGTTGGTATGGACAATATTGATGTTGACTATGCTAAAAGTAAAGGAATCAACGTAATCAACACACCAGCTTCTTCATCAGAATCAGTTGCTGAGTTGGTTTTTGGTCACTTATTTAACGGTGTTCGTTTCTTACATGACTCTAACAGAAACATGCCTTTAGAAGGCGATGCTAACTTTGAAGGATTGAAAAAAGCCTACGCTAACGGAACTGAATTAAGAGGTAAAACTTTAGGAATTGTAGGAATTGGTCGTATTGGTCAAGCTACTGCGAAAATGGCGCTTGGTCTAGGAATGAAAGTGATTGCGGCAGATAGTTTTATTGAAAAAGTAGATGTGAAAGTAGAATTCTTTGACGGACAATCAATCACTACAACTATTGTATCACAATCTTTAGAATCATTGTTCAAAGAAGCTGATTTCATTTCATTACACGTTCCAGCTCAAAACGGATACATCATTTCAAAAGCTGAATTGGCAATTATGAAAGATGGTGTAGGTATCGTAAACTGTGCTCGTGGTGGAGTAATTGACGAAATTGCTTTAATCGAAGCTTTAGACAGCGGAAAAGTTGGTTTCGCAGGATTGGACGTTTTTGAAAGCGAACCTAAACCAGAAATCAAAATCCTTATGCATCCAAAAATCTCTTTGACACCTCACATTGGAGCAGCGACAGGAGAAGCACAAGATAGAATTGGAACAGAATTAGCACAACAAATCATTAGTATTTTAGGTTAATCTTTTTCAAATGAAAAATATGAAGGATGTCCCAAAAAGGCATCCTTTTTTTTATGCTTTACTTTGTACAAAAATGATAACTTTGTAACGCTTAAGACAATCCAAATGGAGAAATTAAAACAGCGATGGGGAGTTCAATCCAATTTACAGCTGACTATTATTTTTATCGTTTTTGCAATAACAGGTTCGGCCTCAGCGATGGTTTCGAAACCAGTTTGTCTTTGGTTAGGAATAACTAAAGAGGATTTTGGATTTTTGTTTACTCCTATTCGACTCATTCTGATTTTTCCATTGTACCAAGTGCTGTTAGTTAGCATCGGATTTCTATTTGGCCAATTTGCCTTTTTCTGGAAGTTTGAAAAAAAACTCTTGCGAAAATTAGGATTGGGATTTTTATTCAAAGAATAATTACGCTACGAATTCTTTACCCAAAATTACATTTGGATAACCAAAAACTTTGTTTCTTTGTAAAAACTAGTTCCTAATGATACAAGCGAAAAACCTACATAAATTTTACGACCAATTAGAAGTACTAAAAGGCGTGGATTTGCATATTCAAAAAGGAGAAATCGTTTCTATTGTAGGGGCTTCTGGAGCAGGAAAAACAACTTTGTTGCAATTATTAGGCACGCTAGACAAACCTTCCATTCAAGAAGGGACATCGCTTCACATTAATGGAGAAGATGTTTTGAGAATGAATGATAAAAATTTATCCAAATTCAGAAATTTGAATCTGGGTTTTATCTTTCAATTTCACCAATTATTACCAGAATTTACGGCTTTAGAAAATGTTTGTATTCCCGCTTTTATTGCCAATAAAAACAAACAAGAAACCGAGAAAGAAGCCAAACGATTATTAGAATATTTAGGTCTTTCGCATCGTATTGATCACAAACCCAATGCGCTTTCGGGCGGAGAACAACAACGTGTAGCCGTTGCGAGGGCATTAATCAACAAACCCGATGTGATTTTTGCTGACGAACCATCCGGAAACCTAGATACGCTTTCGGCAGAAAATTTACACCAATTGTTTTTTCAACTGCGTGATGAGTTCGGACAAACCTTTGTCATTGTCACTCACAACGAAGAATTAGCCAATATGGCAGATCGAAAATTGATTATGATAGACGGACAAATTAGTAATCCTTAATCGTGCTGCTACTATGAAAGCTGCCGAACTAAAATCTTTTTTGGACGAAAAGGTTATCCAATACAACACCCAAGATTTTATAGATAGCGATCCTGTTCAAATTCCGCATTTATTTTCCCAAAAAGAAGATATAGAAATTGCTGGTTTTTTGGCCGCAACCATCGCTTGGGGCAACCGCAAGATGATCATCAAAAATGCACATCGTATGATGGAATTGATGGGAAATTCACCCTATGACTTTGTTCTTTCGCATCAAGAAAAAGATTTGAAAGATCTCGAATCCTTTGTTCACCGAACTTTTAACGGTCAAGATTTTAAAGTTTTCATCAAAGGATTACAACACATTTATCAAAAACACAACGGACTCGAAGCCGTTTTTACTCAAAACCAAGAAGCCTTTTCTATGAAAAAGAGCATACATGAATTCAAAAAACTCTTTTTTGATGTTCCTCATGCAACTCGTACTCAAAAACACATTTCAGATCCACTGAATAATTCGGCGGCCAAACGCATCAATATGTTTATACGGGTAATTAGTGTATTGGATTAAATATTTGCCAAATCATATATTTTTATAGGATAAGAATTTGTGTTCATATCTCTCACACACTGAATTAAAGCATATTTTGCAATATTAGAACGAAGGGTTGCTATATCAGTTTTAATGTCTAAATGAGCAGAAATTTTTGATTTAAATGCAATTACAAAGAATATATCTTTAGTATTTAACGTTTTAAAAAAATCATTTTTAATAATTTGTCTCTCAATATTTTCAAGTTTTGCATTATAACTATCAATAATGCCGTTTACAAATTCAAATTCACCCGAAGCCTTATCATTCCAGAATCTTGTAGCTGATATTACAACTTGATTTGTTAAATCTCTAATTTTTCCATCAAAACCATCTTTTATATGTATAAAATAAACTGAACTTTCATCTTCAAAAAAGATGTCACAAAGCTCAATACCTTGGTTTATTATTGTATCAAAATTTCTATAATTTGGAAGATTTGCATACTCACGATTGTAGTTTGTTTCTGTCATTGAATTCTGCCAACTAACTGTTAAAATATTATCCCGCAAATAGTTTTTTGAAAGAATACTAATGCATGTTGAATTAATTTTATCAATAAAATTATTTTCAACCCTATACCAATTATTATCAATTAAAAAAATCGGTCTACCATTTACGGAGATTTCACAAGTTAGATGCATTGTAAACATTGCTGATGTTTTTTCTATATTCCCTCTGAATCCTTTTACTTTTATTCCAGATAAGGCATAATTAAAATTTAATCCAATTTGATTATCAAATAGCCATTTTAAGCCTTCAATATATATCCTATCTTTATTTGTTACAGTAGCAAATGGATTTTGAGCTCCTCTTGCAAAAAGTTCATATCTGTCACACTGGTAAAATTCTTGAAGTCTTGAAGGGTGTACAAAATCAATATCAAATTTTGAGAGATTTACTACTGTCATTGGTACTAATCTGTCGAACATATCTTGCCTAATTCTGTAGTATAATTCCATTCTAAAGTCATTCCCTGTAATATACCTGTCTTTTATATGTACGAATGAAGTTAATGAATGATTAACTTCTGTATCTAAAACTTCAGAAATGATTTTAAAAACTTGATGAAGCTCTCTAAACGTAACTCTAATTTTTATACAGAAATAAGAAGCAACTTCTAAATTAATTTTGTCACCGTTAAGGTCAAGAAAATCGAATAATGTATCTTTTAAATCCTGTCTTAAAACAAGATTAATACACGTTGGAATATTTGTAAAATTTAAGGTGTCGCTCAGCTTTTGTCCATGTGTAAAAGTTGTCTTTTGCTCACTTAAATTACCAGAAATACCCCTAGTAACAATATAGTTAATAATATCTTCATTGGGGTCAGATAAATATTCATAAAGTTCTAAGCCGAATCGATGATTTATAAATCTCAATATAGCTCTTATTCCTGTACCACCAATAAACAAGAAGATATGTTCACCTATCTCTGCAAACAATACAAGTGATAATTGTTGTATTGTAAAATTATGTTCAGCCACCAATTCTGAAGGTAGAAATGTTGCCCAATATGAATCTTTCTGTTCCTCATTGTAAACATAAGTTGAATACCTTATACCATCGTGAACTCTAGTAGGTATTGGAATACCTAAATTTGCTAAATCATCAATCTTACGTCTGTGTTCATCTACGACATGTTGAATAATTTGTGTAGAAGTATTATAAGTATTAAACTCATAGAAAGTTTTATCTATTTGAAATATTTTAATTTCATATTTATTGTCAGAGTCAAAGAAGTCGTTCATATAAAATGTTTAAATTCAAATATAAAGATTATATTGAATTATGAGAAATTTCATCTTTAATTAAGGCAATATTTAATTTGAAATTTCTCAAATCATTTTTTAAAATTCAAATCAAATTTGAAACAAAACTATAATATCTATTTTTACAATCTAAAATGAATTTAAATGAATTTAACCCAATTAGAATTAAAGGAGTTTCTGGAAGAAAAAGTCGATTTATATAACTGTCCAAACTTTATCGAACCAGACCCTATCAGTGTCCCTCACAGATATTCACGCAAAGAAGATATAGAAATTGCAAGCTTCCTTGCTTCTTCAATCGCTTGGGGTAATCGAAAAATGATAACTAAGAATGGTCATCGAATGATGGATTTATTGGGAAACTCACCTTATGATTTTGTAATGTCTCACCAAGAACATCATCTCGAACGACTTGAAACATTTGTGCATCGTACTTTCAACGGTGAAGACTTTAAGTATTTCATTAAAGCTTTAAAACACGTCTATTCAAATCATGGTGGATTAGAATCTATCTTCATTAAGTATCAAACTAAGAACTCATTACAACCAGCAATTCATGAGTTAAATAGGATTTTCTTTGAGATTGAACACCCACAAAGAACAAGAAAACATGTTGCTGACCCAATGAAAGGAAGTGTCGCTAAGAGAATTAATATGAATTTGAGATGGTTATGCCGTAAAGATAATAAAGGAGTTGATTTGGGAATTTGGGATATTAATCCATCTAAACTTTCTTGCCCTCTGGATGTGCATTCGGGAAATGTCGCTAGAAAATTAGGATTGCTGAACCGTAAAAATAACGATGTAAAAGCACTTGAAGAGCTTGACAAATCTTTAAGACAACTTGACCCAAATGACCCTGTAAAGTATGATTTTGCTTTGTTTGGATTAGGGATATTTGAAGGTTTTTAATGTTATCATTTTCTATACAGCTTTCCGCTAAAAAATAGCACTTCTATGCCCATCTTTAGCATTATTCTTTCAGATTCGATTCGTGATAATTTGTCTGGATTTTCAACCAAAAAAATATGTTTGGTTTTATCTAATTGATGCGTTATCGTAATTCTAGTCTTTTTCATATTTTATAAAATTTAGTTCAAACTAAATTCAAATCCAAAGTCAAATGGATTTTTCTTTTTTCGAAAAATGATACAAATTATTATTTTGCCGTCCTCTCTGGTAATAAAGTAATCAGATACAAACCGAATGTATCGCTTTAATTCCATTGTTAATTTAGGTATATCAACTTCAATATTTTTATCAACATAAAACTCAATCATCATTTCTTCCAACAAATTCGATTCATTTATATTGCTGGTTACATCGAACGTTTTAGAATTATACATTAGCATCATTTCCATATAAATTTTGGTTAGGTTTACAAATCTCATACTATAACATGTTTCGATTAGACATCACTTTTTTTACTTTACAGATTGTAGCACTTGACGAACCTGTTATCTCTGAAATATCTCTCATTGATATTCCTTTCTGTAATTTCTTTACAATTGTTTGGTGACGTTGCAACAATTTTTCATCCGTTTGAACTGCACCGATTTTTCTACCTTGAAATTTGCCTAATGCCTGTGCAACCTTAATTCCTTCCATAGCTCTGGATTTTATCTGATTTCGATTCATTTCAGCAATACTACCCATACAACTAATTACTAGCTGTGCCATTGGATTAACTTCACCATTATCCAAAAGCGTATTAAAACCTTCTTTAATGGATTTCAAGTTGATTTTGTTTTTTGTAAAAAGGTCTATTGTATGAAGAATGTCTAAAAGATTTCTTCCAAGGCGGTCGATACTGTCTACAACGACAGTACATGGTTCTGAAATATTGGTTATTTCATCAAACAACTTAACTGCTTCTTGACGTTCCATAAAAGGCACGTTGCCTTGGATGCGTTCTACAAATAATTTGGAAGAGTCAAAACCTTCATGATTTTTAAAAGTCTCGATTTGCCTTGCTGAATTTTGAAGTACGGTTGACGTTCTAGAGTAAAAATAATAATTCATAAATCTTTGCTTTTTAGTTACTATTCGCTTTAGTTTTAGACCCTAGATTATTTTAAAACATTTAAACCGTAATCATTGAGTTTTACAATTTCAGTTCTGCTTTTATAAAAAGCTATAGTCTAAATCTAAACCGTTGCAAAGATTCCAGGCATTTTTGGAATAAACAAGTTTTTTGTATATTATCCTGGATTTCAATTAAATAAAATTATTTTTTTGTCTTTTTCTGGATATTTATTTCTAAAAGAAATAAATGAAAAATGAAGTGATAAAATTGAAGAATGGTCATGAGTTGACCATTAAAGGAATCCAAATTATAGAAACGTATGGGGAGGTTTTGGTTGGTGAACCAACACTTGAAGATAACGTTCGAATTTATGACCGTTTGGATGTTCCAGTAAACTGGTATGTTAAAAAGTGTGTGTTTTCAAAGAAAAGCTTCGATTTAGATAAAAAGAAGTTTTTACCCTATACGGTTTATGTTTGGTTGGAATCACACAAAAGTGTGGTTGACCCAAAAAACCAATTCGACATGAGTGAATTAGTTATAATTGGAACGATTGAAAGTATTTATAACTTTTGTGTAAAGGAATTAATAGAGGATGTTCTAAAAGATTTTGATTGGGAAAAATATGCTTTTAATATTAAGATTTAATCAGTCCAATTATTAACTAAAATGATTGTTTTATTATCGGGTTCATTTTCTTTATTAGTGATTTTACCAACATCTAACATTACAGGCACTTGAGCCGCTAGACCCGCAAAAACACATGTTCCAGTAGCTAAGATAGGCAATGATTCGAATGACACCTTATCTAAATATGAAATTGTCTTTTCAACTGCTTTTATATCATTATTATTAATCAATCTATGTAAAAAGAAATTATGAAGTTGAGAAATTATTGTAGCTGATATGTCTGAAGGTCGTTGACTTGCAATAGTCAAAAAAACACCAAATTTTCTACCTTCTTTAATTATTTCTTCAAAAGTTTCAAGCCTATAGTCTTTCCATGTCTCACTTTCTCTATCGGAATTTGAGGACAAAATATTGTGAGCTTCATCAATAATGATATTTAAATATTTTTCTTTTTCGTCTTTTTCTTTCTTATTTTCATAAAGTTGTTTACATATAATAAATGGGAGCATTTTTCTCATTTGTACATTAACATCCCGAAGCGATATCACGCATATATTTTTAATTTTTGGATTGTCATCAATTATAATTAATTTATCTAAATCTTTAATTTTTGGTGCTAATCTGTTAATTAACGGAGATAAATGTTCTTGATTTGAAAATCCACTAATTATCTCATCATGGTATTTAAGAATAAACATTAATCTTATTTTGCTTAATACATTTGATGAAAATTCAATTTCAAATTTATCTAAAATCTTATTAACAAAAGGTACAGCATTTACTCCATAGTGTTTTGAACCATCATTACTCTCATAATAATATGTTGAATTTGTTGCATGAAATACTAAACTACTTCTTAATTCTCTGATAATATCTTCAATATTACTTGTTTCAAATGTATCACCTATATTAGATAAGAAATCTATGATAATTCCTGTTTTTAAATTTTTATCTTCTTTTACGATAACTTTTTCAACTAAATTTTTTATAAATTCTTTGAATTCATAGACTGAAGTTAACTTAGCAATAATTTTGTCACTAGTTATTGCTCTTCTTATGAAAGGTTGTTGTGTTTTTTCAGTAGCTTCTAAAATGAGAGACCAAAATTCAAAATTGTAAATGTTTTTTGTAGTGATTGGGAATTTCCCTTCTCCATTTTTTTTGTATGTATTTAGTATATAAGAGCTTTTTCTTTGATTATCAATTAGCCTATTATCACCAACATATTCACCATTAAAATCAATAATTACAAAAGATGCATTTTTTTTAAATTTTTTTGAAGATTTGTATTTTTCAAATAAAGTATTATAAATTTTAGATAATGTATATGATTTTCCACTACCTGTATTTCCAAAAATTCCTATATGACTTGCAAAAAGGCTATTAATTCCGATTTTAATTTCCAGACCTTTTTCATTAGTTAAAGTACCCAACTCTAAAGGTTCGTCTCCAGTCTTGACAAAATCATGAATTGCATCGTATTCATTAGAATCTAAAAGGTGGCATTCATTGCTTATAAGTGGCAATTCTTTGATGCCTCTTTCAAATTTACCAGAATTAAAAAAACCCAAAAGTGAGATTTGTAAAATTCTATTAATTTTATTTTTCTCGTTATTATATTTTGAATTTTTATTTGATTTATCTTCATCTGTATGTTCCCCTTCTACTTTTCCAATAATCTTGGTAAATCCTTTAATTATTTTAACATAACTATTTACAGAAACATTTCGAACTAATTCACCTTTATAAAGAAGATTCGCACTATTTTTTGTTTTATCAACAATTATCTTTACAGTTCTTCCATCTACACTAATAACGTGACCAACTCTAAAGATACTATCCTTTTGGAGGATATCCGAAATATTATTTCTCTCCATTTTCAATTATTTTGTCGATTATTTTTTTAAAAAAATCTTCGTTAATTTTTTGTAAGTCAAAATTTTCATAGGGATTAAATATTTTACAGTTTCTATGGTGTTCTATTTGAAACTTATCATACATTAGATTATGTAAAATATCCGAAGCATCTTTTTTATAAGAAAAAATATAGACGTTCAAAGTTGGATTTGATTTAATGGCACGAATTATTATTTCACGAATATGCTCATCAGCTAATGAAAATCCTATGATAAATAATGCCGTTGACTCTTTTTCCAATTCATTAGAAAAAAGTCTCAACATTTCATAATAATTTTTGTCGAAAGTTGTGTCTTTAAATTTGTCCTTTGTAGGATTAATTATTTGTAATTTATTGTATTCTTCAATGAATGAAGAACAGTCTGGAATTTCTTCATCTTTTAATGATTTTATTGAGTCTAAAAAATCTTTTATACTTGCATCCCCAATCAATTCATTAATTGAATCTATATTTATAAAATTGATTTTCTTTGATGCTTTATTTACTTTCTCAATTAGTTCCAAATTATCGAACTCAATAATTCCATTTCTTTTTTTCCATGTTACAGAACCATGTACCTTTAATAAATTAAAAACAGGAAGTTCAGAAATATTATCATAATGTGAACTTCTCTGAAAATAAGACTTTTTAAAATTACTTAAACTAAACGTTTTATTAAAAATTCCATGAAAACCATCATTAAATTGAAGACCAATTGTTTCTATAGACTTTTCAAATAACACATCAATATTCGTTGTAAACAAATTAACTTGTTTAGATACTGTATTACTTCGTCTTTCATATACAATATTATTAATCAATGATAAAAAATCTACATAGTTTTTTAAAGTATTATTAATTTTTTCAATCTTAGAATTTCCTTCTTCAATATATCCTGTTACACTCTTATTATAACTTCTTAATTCTATATTTTCAAACATTGCTACATCAAAATAATTCTTATAAAGTGAAGCTATGATGTAGTTTCTTTGTCTTTCTGTTATTTCTTCGAATGTGTTTAATTCAGTCAACCATTTTTCAATGTTTCCTAATGTATTAAACAAAGGATAAGAAGCTCCAGAGCCAATTAAAAAATTCAAATTAGTATCTTGAATAACGTCTTTTAAAATATCAATATCTTTATCTTGTAGCATTTATTTATTTATCAAAATTATCAATGTTTAATTTTATTCAATTCCATAATTAATACCCCCAATCGTTATGCACAATTGGTAATTTATTCAATTCATCACGATGTAACCTCCACTTAGGCATAAATTTATCCATTAAGGATACAAATCTGTCGTTATGGTTTCTTTCGTGTAAATGAACCAACTCATGCACTAAAATATACTCTAGGCAAATTGGTGGTTTTTTCGCTAGTTCTAGGTTTAATAAAATGGTTCTCGATTCTGTTTTGCAAGAGCCCCATTTTGTTTTCATGTGTTTTACACCCCAGTCACTAGTTGAAACGCCAATGATTTTTTCCCATTTATCAAGCAAGGGTTTTATTTGCAACTTTAACTGTTTTCGATACCATTCTCGCATTACAATTCCTTTTTCTTCAGTTGTTGCTCCCTGTTTAATTTTTAAGATAATTTTTTTTGTTCCATCTATTTTAACCGAACTATAGCCGTTTTTTTCTTCAACTTCTAACAAATATCTGATTCCTTGAAAAAATAAACTTTCACCAGATACATAATCTCTTTTGGTTTCTCTGGCTTGTTCTTGAAAACTTTTGACATGCTTTTTTATCCATCCAAGTTTGCTAATTGCAAACAGTCTATACACTTCTTCATCCGTTTTCAATGGAACAGCTAATCTTATCCTACCATGAGGAGGATAAACAGCGAGGTGCATGTTTTTGATGTCTTTTCTAATAACATCAATTTCTATATTCGATATTTGCAATAGACTTGTATTAATACTCATTTTGAGCTTTTATAATTTCCATAATATTCATTGTCTTCTGTGGGTCACCAACAATACTATTCACTTCAATCCTTAATTTCTTTTCTTTTATACCACCATCTCTCCAACCATCAAGTTTGTTGTATTTTACGGCTTCATCTAGTAAAATGGCTAAATTTTCATCATTATCCAAATTGTCATAAAGTGCTTGTTTGGCTCTCGTATTGATTTTGCTTGGATAAGATTGACTGGATGTTGAATTAGAAACCTCCTCAGCTAGTTTTTTGATATTATCCAAATACTCTTTGTAGTCTATAGTTTCTTGTTTACGTTGTTTTATCAACTCATCCAATAACTTTGACATTCTTTCATAATATTTCGGATTCGTTTGAGATTCCTCATTGACTACCTTTCGAACATTATTTTCTATGGTTTCAGCAACTGCCGTTTGTCGTCCTCTTCTTTTATCTTCTGGCGTACCTTCTAATTCATCTCTTAGTTTGATAATCAAATCTACCAATGATTTGTTTTCAAAATCAGATATTTTTTTACTTGAATTAGCGTTAAGATACATATCCATTAACTGACGCATTCCAGGCTCAAATCGCTTCAAATCTAAATAATCACCACTCGCTTGTTTGATGGTTTCTCTTAAATCAGCATAATACTGAACCTCTTTCTTTATCTTCTCAGCTTCTTGTTCGGTATATTCTAATTTATGCATTTCGTTGGCAACGTTTGCATAAGCTCTAATCAACTTTACAACTGCTTTGTATAATGCAACTCTTTTTTCTTCTGTTGCCTTTATATCATCTGGGTTTTCAGTGTCACCACAGAAAAATTTGATAAAACTAGGTTCGTCTTTTGGATGTACAGGTTCGCACATGGCTCTTACCGTTTCTAAAGCTGTTTCTAATCTATCTCTACTCTCAGAAATTCTACTCTTCAATAACCCTTTAACATCATCCTCATCAAACATATCAAATGCCTCTGATGTGTAATCATTTATCGACTTTTGTAGGCTATGGAATAAATCTTTGTAGTCAATTATATAACCATAATCTTTATCTTCTGTATCTACTCTGTTTACACGGCAAATAGCTTGAAATAAGCCATGGTCTTGCATACTTTTATCAATATACAAATAGGTTGCAGAAGGTGCGTCAAAACCAGTTAAAAGTTTATCTACAACTATTAAGAGCTTCATTTTAGATGGCTCTTTGATAAATTTTGCCTTCGCTTCCGTTTCAAAATCCTCAGTAGTTTTCCCATTTAACATTTTAGTATAAACTTCATATTTCATGAGTTTATCCGTTGTGCCTTCTCCTGTTTCTTCTCCTTTAATATCGGAATGATGTGGTTCGTAAGATGTTATTATCGCACAATTTTTAAAGTTATTGTTCTGGAAAATTTCATAATACTTGCAAGCTTGATGAACTGAACTTGAAACTAAAATTGCATTTCCTTCTCCTGTACTTAACCTTGGTTTTGTCTCAAAATCAAATATAATATCGGCTACAATTTTTTCTAATCGAGATTTTGAACCGAGAACTTTTTGTATAGTTCCCCAGCGTTTTTTTAATTCAACTTTGGCAACATCAGTTAAACCTTTTGTTTTGGCATCAAACCATTCATCAATCTTTGTTTGGTCTGTTACAAATTGCTCCACATCTCTTGCCTCATATAACAAATCAAGAACAACACCATCTTCAACAGCCTCATCAAATTTGTACGGATTCCCAATATAAGGTCCGAAAATTTCGATTGATTTTTGTTTATCTTTTTTAAGCAATGGTGTTCCTGTAAAACCAATAAAAAGAGCATCTGGAAGAATCATTTTCATTGCATCATGAAGCTTTCCAGATTGTGTGCGGTGACATTCGTCAACAAATACATGGATATCTCCTTTGGCTTTGAAATCACTTCCAAGGTTTTCTTTTAATTCTTTTATGAATGCTTCAAAATCGCCTTCATCTGTTTGTCTACCAAATTTATGCACCAAACTACCAATTAACATTTCTGTTTTAGCATTTAGTACATTGATTAAATCTCTACCACTTTTGGTTCTGTATATTTTTTCATCTATCCCAGTGAATAGCTTTTCTATTTGGTCATCTAATTCTTCTCGGTCTGTTATAATAAGAACACGGCTGTCAGCTATATTTTCTCGAATCCATTTAGCAAGCCAAACCATCGTTAAACTTTTTCCAGAACCTTGTGTGTGCCAAATGATTCCTCCTTGTTTATTTCTAATGTTTTGATGTGCCGCTTTTATACCAAAATATTGATTAGGACGACATAACTTCTTCACGCCTTTATCAAATACTACAAAGTCATGAATTAGCTCTAAAAACCTGTTTTTCTCACATAATTGAAAAACATGTTTGTCTAATACGTAATCAAAAGACTTATCACATTCTTCTTTCCATTTTAAGAAGTATTTTTCAGAAGTTTCTATTGTTCCATATTGCAATCCTTGGGTATCGTTACCAGCTAACACCAGTTGAATCGTGGTGAAGAAATTCTGAATGAATTCTGGTTTTTGGTTATCCAAATTCTGACGTATACCTTCTTCAACACTTACTTTACTTCTTTTTAATTCCAGAATTCCTAGAGCAATACCGTTAACATAAATAACAATATCTGGTCTCTTATTGTATCTCCCAAGTACAGTTACCTCTTCAGCAACTCCAAAATCATTATTCTCAAAGTTATTCCAATCAATCAGCCAAACTGTTTCTTTTGGACTTCCTAATTCATCACGAACGGTAACACCATATCGTAATAAGCTGTATACTTCTTTGTTTGATGCATATAGTCCACTAGATAAATTACTTGCTGATTTAACCAATTCATCAACCGCTTTTTGACTCAATGTTTCAGAATAACCTCTTGAAAGTAAATGCTTTTTTAAAATAGTTTCTTCAATAGGAATTCTACGAATTTCTTCTTGCCAATCGCCAAGGTAGTTGTATCCTAGTTCTTTTTGAAAAAGCTCTAAAACTCGATTTTGAGAGGTGCGTTCTGATTTACCTATAGTATTCATATCAATCTCGTTTTACCTGTTAATAATTCTTGCATCATCCCTTGTTTAATACTATTATATTTGGCTTTTTTAGCTTCTAAAAGTTCTATTTCCATATCCATATCTGTAAGAATTTCAGCGATTGAATTTTGTTCTTTAACTTCTGGTAAATACATATATAAGTTTTCTATATCAGAATGCGATAAATGTTTTACGGTAGTACTACCTGTTCTTAATTCAATTTCTTTTAACACAACCAAGAGTGCATAAGATAAATATTGAATTGAAATTTTTTTATAACTTAATATTCTACCTACTCGTTGATTCAAAAGAGCTTTTCCTTTTTTCCATAGAACTGGTTCAAAATCACCATCCATTCCAATAAGTAATTCTCCATTATGAACTATAAAATCATTTAAATAAGTTCCTAAATAGTAGACAATTGAATCATCACTTCTTAAATCTCTATTTTTTATTAGTCGTATACCATCACCTATGTTTTTGGTTTCAAAATATTCCGAAGAAAATGGAAACCCAGTTTGAAATCTAATAAACTCACCCAGTTTTTTCTCTTCCCACTCACCACTAAATCCAGCCAATCTTTTACCCTCTTTATGCGGCGGTGTCAACAACTGTTGCATAGCACCTTGTTTGATGGCTTTCTTTTTGGCTATAAGTTTATCTAAATTGTTAATCAATTCATCTGCATCACTCAAAGCGGTAGCTATGGCTTTTTGTTCTTCGAGGGTTGAAGGTAGAATAACAGAAAATTTTCTTTGTTGAGTAATTGGAATTTGATTTCTTGTTGATTGCCTCATTACGGCACTATACTGTTTTACAAAGAATTCACTTTCAAAAAAATATCTTAAGTAAAAATTATTTAATTTTTTATTATCAGTTCTAAAATAAGTAGCTGTAGTACTAAGGATTACATAATTTAAATCCGTTTCTAATACTGCTGTAGGACCAACTGTTGCATTATGAGCAAAAAGAACATCACCATTTTTAGCTATTCCTTTTTGAAATTGCTCTGCTCTTAGAATAGGTAAATAACGAACATTGTTAAAATTGACAATTCCTTTCAAAAAATCATTTGCTGTAATATAGGGTACACCATTATCAGTAAACTCACTTGAACGTGGGTATAGTGCACCATGATTTCCATCCAAGTGACTAACTATAATATTATTATCCATCAATGACTGAATTTTTACAAAATTCCAATCTTCTGGAATCAAACCTACTTCAGTCTGTTTATAACCTTGTTTCTCCATTAACTCCATACCAATCCCATTTTTTCAAGGTGTGCACTAACTTTATCTTCTAGTGTTTTGGTCTCTTTATCCAGCTCTATCAAAGTGTTTTCATAGCGTTCGGCTAATTGTTTCGCTCTACCTGTTAAACGCTGTGAAATAGCATCTATTTCGATTTGTATAGAAGCTTTGATACTGTTTAACCATTTGTCATCCACTACAAGCGTTCTAACTTCGTCTTCAGTTAACTCTTTGAAAGTTTTAAGGGTTAGATTATCTAACGCTGTTGTTTTTTCTTTTTGGTCTTTTTTCAATTCAGCCTCTCGGTTGAAAAGTTTCAACAAATCATTCGCTATTGAAAGTGTTTCTTTTTCGGCTGGGTTAGATTTATTATCTTTTATAAAAGCTGTAAGGGTTGTTTTGGTGATACTTCCTTTGTCGTTGGTTGCATCTGACAAAACACCTTCGTCTCCAGCATGTTCTTCTTCAAAAGAAACAATTTCTGCTTGTACGCTTTCTAATTCAGTTTCGATACCAACTAATTCTTGGTACTCACTTGCCAAAAATCTATTGATAACCAATTCTTTTGGAATAAGGTCACACGTCCATCCTTTGTCAACTTCAGTTCCTTTCTTGTTCTTTTCTAAAATGCGTTTCACTTTGGCAACCCAGCCGTCCTCAACAATCAAATACACATCATCTTTTAGAGTTTCGTTCCAGTAATCCAACAAGTGTTGATAAATGTCATATTGACCAATTAATGGTTTGTTTCCGTAACGCTCTAATATGTCTTCAGAAATGGTTTTAATAAAATCTTTGGGTTTGGTTTCAGATGAGATAGCATTCATTTTAGCATGATTCACTCTTTTGAAATCCTCAAACAAACTATTTAACTGTGTGTCGTATTGCATAAAATCGGAATGTTCAAAAATGGTGCTTTTTATTGCTGACTTTTCAACGTTCAATTTAGCATAACCTTCACGAATTGGAGTAAACAAATCCTTTCTTAAATTAGGATAAACAGTCCAGAATTCTTGCAATGCATCAATGTCTTTTTGAGGGATGCCACCATTTAAGTGAGCATTCAAATCTTGTATGTCTTCTTCTTCCTGTGTGTCAATATATCGTGGAATGTTAAGATTGTATTCGTTCTTTTCAATCTCATTATAAGGAACTAATCGACAGAATTTATCAATTTCCCACTGACGATTGAATGCATCTACAATCTTATGAATATCTTGTTCTCTCAAACGGTTTTTATTTCCATCTTTAATGTATCCTTTGCTGGCATCCATCATGAAAACACCTTCACGGTCTTCTGCATTTTCTTTATCAATGACAATGATACATGCTGGTATTCCAGTTCCATAGAACAAGTTGGCTGGCAAACCAATAATTCCTTTTATCCATTTGCGTTGCAATATGTTTTTACGAATTTCTGCTTCTGCATTCCCTCTAAACAAAACACCGTGAGGCAAAATCACAGCACCTTTACCAGTACTTTTCAATGAAGCAACAATGTGCAATAAAAAAGCGTAATCACCATTTTTTTCTGGTGGCACGCCATAGCCTCTGAATCGTTTAAATTCATCATCCATTGGATTGATACCTGTAACCCAGTTTTTTACTGAAAATGGAGGGTTTGCTACTACAAAGTCAAATCGTTTTAATGTTCCATCATTCTCTTTGAAGCTTGGCGTTGAAATTGTGTTTCCACCAGAAATGGAAGCTTCTGGATAGCCGTGCAACCACATATTCATGATGGCTAATCCTTTGGTTGCGATGTCTTTCTCTTGTCCGTATAAAGTCAAACCATTGGGAGCTTCATCAGCGACCTTTAATAAAAGTGACCCCGAACCACATGTTGGGTCATACGCAGTGTAAGATGGTTTATCAGCTTTATCAACACTAATTACTTTTGATAAAATTCGAGATACCTCGGCTGGTGTATAGAACTGACCTTTACTTTTTCCAGATTCTGTAGCAAAATGACGCATTAAAAATTCATAGGCATCACCTAATACATCATCATCCTCAGCACGGTTGTTTTTGAAGTTAAGCCCTGGGTTTTCAAAGATGGCAATCAATTTAGACAGGGTTTCTACTTTATCTTTACCACTTCCTAATTTATCATCATCATTGAAATCGACCAATTCCATTGAACCTTCTAATCCATTTGCGGAAAATAGTGGTCTAAGAATTTCTTTGTTGATTCGGTCTCCAATATCTGGTTTACCTTTCAAGGCTACCATATCATCAAATGAAGCACCTTCTGGTATTTCAATTAATCCCATTGGATTACCAGCATACTTATCTGAAATGTACTTTACAAATAGCATTGTAAGCACGTAATCTTTATATTGTGAGGCATCCATTCCGCCTCTTAGTTCGTCACAACTAGCCCATAGTGAGCTGTATAATTCTGATTTTTTAATTGCCATAGTTAAGTTTGGGTTCTTTTTAATTTAATAATTCTTTAGCATCGACCTCTAATATTGATGCAATACGAAACAACACTTGTATAGATGGTTGTCTTTTATTGGTAACATACCCATTTACCATATTATAACTTTTTCCAAGTTTATCTGCTAGCCATACTTGCTTGATATTCTTTTGATTAAGCACCTCTTTTATACGATTCATTTTGTGGGGATTTTTTTGACAATATAGCAATTATTATCTCATAATTTGATATAAATTTTTAATTTAAAGTAAAAAACCAGGCATCGAATGTTAACCAATTGATTTGTAGATAGTAAAACATATCCTACAAACACATATTTAAGATTTGACTATATAGCGTATACGTGTGAATCATGGTCAAAAAGGGATAGTTTAAGCAATCAATACATACCACATTGCATCAATTTTATCCTAAAAAATATTTGTAAATTTTTTTTTTGGCAATCGACCTCTTTAAAAATATATTCAAAATTTTATAGCCAAATTTTTCTTGAATATCCCATCATACCCTGTGTTATAGCATTACGGGGGACGGGCAACAGGGGGAGGTAACGAGGGAAGCCCTCCCGTGGGGAGGGAGGGGTCTCACTATAGACTTGACAACTTTCTATTTTTCGTTATATTTATTGATATCTAATTTAATTGGATTAGCTGGTGCCAGATGGGTTGCTCCATCTGGTTCTCGCCCAGCTTCAAAAATGCGAGTAAAATAACATAAAGCGAGAATAAAAGTCAGATGCTAAAGAAATCATCCAAAAGTGGGAAATACAATAAGTATAGAACACTTTATTTACCGAAACCTATGGTTGACCTGTTATTGGTCACATCTCACATTACCCCATTAATTTCATATCCCAATTCGATTGAAATAGGATTAACAATCATCAATGATATATTATCAAAGTCAAACATATACAAACAAAATGATGATTACCATAACCATGTGATACCAATGTATTCAAAATACCTTCAATTAAAATATGGAAATGATTATTCATTTTATATTAATTGGATGGTTAATAATTCAGTTATATGGAATGATATTCCTTTTGAAGGATATTCAAGTCATTATTATTTACATTCAATGGATAGTTGTAATAAGTTATTATTATCAAAATTAAAGTTATCGGATTTGAATATAGAAGATATTATAGATACCTATTGTTTACAAAGTAATACTCAAATTACAGCTGTAACCTATGATATTAAAGGGATTAATGATATTCAAAAAAATAGGATTTATACTGATTGGTATCAGATAAGGATACCTATAGCTACCAAGAACAAACGATACTTAACCAAAGACTACGAGAAGGATTCTGTCTTTATAAACAATGCTCCAAAGCACATTAAGTTAATGGGTGCTCACTACAGAAAACACATAGATATTGATGATGTTGGTGCAACAGAACATACTAATAATAGGTTCGCTAATGAATTGTCACTAGCAACCAATATAGATGATGAAAACAAAGCATACAAACGATATTCATCTAGGATATCATCAATCAAAGCAATAAAAAACGGAAGGTTAAATAAAACGCTTCGATTCAACAGGAACGATACCAACAAGAGGCTTGACACCAACTTAACAAATATGGCTAGCGATTTGAGACCATTCATAACTGGTTATCAAAGCATGGCTTACCTTGACCTTTCAAACTCTCAACCAGTCTTATTCAATAAGATACTGCAAACCTATCGTAAAAACGCTTCTAGCAAAGTATTATTGGAACTTGATAGGTATTTGGAAGTGACCACATCTGGAAAGTGGTACGAAGAGTTAATTAGAGTATATGATATAAGGTATGGTTCAAATGAAAAACTAACCTTTGAAGAAGCCAGAAACTTATGTAAAAATATATGGATGTTGTTAGCTTATTCTAAAAACAATGAATTACAAAATCTAAAAAAGGTTTTTGCTGTTGAGTATCCATTTATTAGTTCTGTAATTAAAGAAATAAAGAAAACAAACTATAAACAATTCGCAATATCACTACAGCTAATAGAAAGTGATGTATTCATTGATAAGATTTGTAAACAACTGGTTAACGAACAAATAATACCATATACGATGCACGATGGTCTTTTAGTACCTAAAGAATCGATGGAGCGAACAAAAGAAATTATGTTAGAGAATCTGAAGGATATTATCGGAGTTTATCCTAAAATTAAAGCAGAGTGATTCCTACCACTCTAATTAACCGTTTAAATCAATAAATAAGTATATTTGCAAGAAAAGTCTATGCTAGCTATTTATTGCCGAATTAGTGGTAAAAAGGGTGATGATAAGGACACCTCAATATCAACACAAAAAGAAGAAGGAACTAAACTTGCTTTAAGTCTTGGTCTAAAACCTGTTTTTTTTGTTGATGAAGGTATTAGCGGTACTAAAGATGATACCAATAGACCTGGTTTCGCTAACATGTTGAAAGAACTGAAATCAAAGAAATATCATGGTGTATACGTACTAAATCAAGATAGAATCGAGAGAAATTCTTTAATCTGGGAAGTATTTGTTGGGGTTATGTTGAGTAATGAATGTAAGTATTATCCGAATGGAATTTTTTTTGATTTAGATAATCCATCCAATAGATTTATCGCAAGTGTTCATAGTGCTAGTAATGCATTGTACGCTAGTTTAACATCTCAAAGAGTTAAACTGTCTATTAAAAGAAGAGCTGATGATGGTAGGTTTAGAGGTCAATTACCCTATGGTTATAAGTATGACGACAAAAATCATATATTGATTGACGAAAAAGAGGCAAAATACGTAAGAATGATGTACGAATGGTCATTAAGCGGTATTGGAACGTATACTATAGCCAATATGCTTAATGAAAAGAAAATACCAACCCGATTTAATAAATTCGAAGGTGAAATTAAACGTATAGACCCTTACACCAAGGAAGTATTTCATCATAAAAAAAATAAAGTAAAGTGGAGAGGTAATGTTATCCATGATATTTTAATTAACCCCATTAATAAAGGAAAGAAAAAACTTGGCGAAGAATTCTATGATGTACCAGCAATAATAACAGAAGAATACTGGGATAAAGTAATTTTAAACCTCAAAGAAAACAAGAAAAAAGTTGGGAAGAAAGTTCATTACAACTACCTACTTAATGGTATTGTTTATTGCTCGCATTGTGGTAGACAAATGGTTGGAAAGAAAAGAGTAGCATCTGGAGATAATTCATATAAATGTAAAGGTAAAATTTATCCAAATAATTTGTGCACGGAATCACGTGCAATCAATATTTACAAACTAGAAACTTTTATCATCAAGCATCTTTTTGAGTCAAAAGAGCTAGAAAAACATCTTTTAGAGCTACCAGAAAAGGAGAATGATTATACAAATATATTACTTGAACTTAAAGAACAAAAAAGTAAATTCGCATCCCTAGACAAAAAGTTACAACACCAATTTGAGTTATTGAATGACCCAGAATTATATGATAATAAAGTTAAAAAAGAATATCTCGCCACAAAAAAATTAGTTGAATCTCAAAAAAAAATTATCGATAATTTAGAGAACGAAGCTGTTCTAGCTAAAAGTCATAATTCAAAAGAGCACGTAAAAAAAATAATTAGCAATTATGTAACATCATTGGAATTTCAAGATGTTAAAAGACTCATTCATTCTCTCGTTGAATGGGTTAAAATAGGTCAAGTTAAAGAAGATGGTAAAATGGGAACCTTCATTATCAATATTAAGTATCGTGGTTTTGATGAAATTTCAACCTTTATTACTAATTGGTTCGCTATTAAATGGATTTGGATATCAAAATATAGAAACGAAGCGTATACTACTGAACAAATAGAAGGTGATAGAGAATTAGCTATCGCTTTCTTAGAGCGAAACAATATAATTATAGATAAAGATTACATTAACGAGTTAAAACAAAATGGTTTGACTGAAGAAGAGATTGATAGACAAAATCCATGGAGTAAAAGATTTATAGGTCTTGAGTCTAGTTCTTCTATCCAGTCGACAATTGAAATTAAGGAAGAAGACTTAATAAATTTTAATTAACCACCTTATTTACCCGTATGAACATGTATTTGCGTTGGATGGTGCGCCAAGACATCAAAGGAGTTGATTTAGGTATTTGGAAAAGTATTTCACCCGCAGCACTCTCTTGCCCACTCGATGTTCATTCAGGTAATGTAGCACGAAAATTAGGTTTACTACATCGCAAGCAAAACGATGCAAAAGCTTTAACTGAATTAGATACACAACTGCGAATTTTAGACCCAAATGACCCCGTTAAATATGACTTTGCCTTGTTTGGATTGGGAGTCTTTGAAGGTTTCTAATTGGACTCCTCCAATATAATACACCTAAAATCCCTCTTTTTAATGTACCTTTGCACAAAATAGCATTTTATGAGCACTTTTGAGCAATTCAATCTTCCTAAATCCCTACAAAAAGCCATTGACGAATTGGGCTTTACTACACCGACTCCAATCCAAGAAAAATCTTTTTCTGTGATCATGTCAGGTCGTGATATGATGGGAATTGCACAAACTGGAACAGGTAAAACCTTTGCTTATTTATTGCCGCTATTAAAACTTTACAAGTTTACCAATACCAACACTCCTAAAATTGTGATTTTGGTGCCTACTAGAGAATTAGTGGTTCAAGTAGTTGAAGAAGTGGAGAAATTAACCAAATATATGTCGGTTAGCACGCTCGGAATTTACGGAGGGGTGAACATCAATACGCAGAAAAAAGCAGTTTACGAAGGAGTGGATATTTTAGTCGGAACTCCTGGAAGAACAATGGACTTAGCCTTAGATGCAGTAGTTCGTTTTGACGAAACTCAAAAATTAGTCATCGACGAATTTGACGAAATGTTGAATTTAGGATTTAGAACCCAATTAACGGCTCTGTTAGCAATGATGAAAACCAAACGTCAAAACATATTGTTTTCAGCAACCATGACCGAAGAGGTAGATGCTGTTTTGAACGACTTTTTTGATTATCCAGAGGAAGTCACACTATCAGCTTCGGGAACACCATTAGAAAAAATAAAACAAATTACATATCAGGTTCCGAATTTCAATACCAAAGTTAATTTATTGAAACATTTATTGACTTCAGACGAAAGTATGAGTCGAGTTTTAGTTTTTGTGAACAATAAAAAAATATCGGATATGCTGTTTGAAAGCATTGATGAAGAATTTGAAGGACAGTTTGGAGTAATTCACTCCAATAAATCACAAAACTACCGTTTAAGCACGATGGCAGAGTTTCAAGAAGGTAATTTGCGTGGTTTAATTACGACAGATATTATGGCGAGAGGTTTGGATATTTCCAATATTACGCACGTCATCAACTTTGAAATGCCAGAGCTTCCTGAATTGTACATGCACCGAATTGGACGAACCGGTCGTGCTGATGCTGAAGGAACTTCCATTAGCTTTGTTACCCCTCGCGAAGAAGAATCTTTTGTGGAAGTAGAAGTTTTAATGAACAAAGAACTCGAAATCACTCCATTTCCAGAAGAAGTTGAAATTTCCATCAAGTTGATTGGTCCAGAAAAAGACCGCCAACCGGTGAAGTTTTTGATGAAAAAAGTGAAATTAGAGGGTGATGGTGCTTACCACGAAAAAGCCAAAAAGAACACCAAAGTGAACTTAGGTGGTCCATCAAAAACAAAGAAAAAAACACACGGTTCTGTCAATCGAAACATGCTAAAAACCAGAGCTCAGAAAAAGAAGAAAAAATAAAACTATTACTTCTGATTCCCGAAAACTAAACATACCGGAGAGCACAATCCAAGTCTTTTACCCGTATCGAAAATTGCTCCTGAAGATAAATCCCTTTTAAAAACAACAATGTCATTAGAATATTGATG
>JACCEA012477089.1_pt1 | contig 24940 bp, 30 predicted proteins | sample 7449851 | NCBI WGS metagenome assembly JACCEA01 (sample SAMN15323453, study PRJNA562643) | freshwater metagenome | isolation source: river surface water | place: USA:Blue River Watershed | collected 2017-08-18 | reverse complement strand
GTGGTTCCGGGAATGCCGTATGCCGTGGCGGTCTTCAGTGGCGTGGTGGGTTATCTCGCGACTCTTCCATGACGTGGTCTTCGAGATTAATAAAAATGAGGAATAACATGACGACACAACGTCGATCCATCATGATCCTGCTCGGCGCAATTGCCGCCGGAGTGGTATCGGTCGTGATGGCCATGCAGTGGACTAATAAGAAAATAGCCGGGAGCGTCACCCATGTGGTGGTAGCGGCCCGCGATATTGGACCCGGTGAGAAACTGGGGTCCGACAATATGCGTGTCATGGATTGGCCCCGCTCGTCATTGGTCCGCGGTGCCGCCGCGTCCATGCAGGTGTTTGATGGGCGCGTGACCACGCAGGGTTTGACAGCTGGCGAACCCATCTTGGATCAACGCCTCGCCGCAAACGGCAGTCGGCCTGGACTGAGCGCCATCATCACGCCAGGGCATCGTGCCATGACCGTCAAAGTTAATGAGGTGGTGGGCGTGGCAGGCTTCGCGCTGCCTGGAAATTACGTCGATATCTTAGTGACGCTCACTCATAACGGAACTCCGCCGATGTCCCGGATCGTTTTAGAGCGGATCCTGGTGTTAGCGGTAGCGCAAGACCATACGGTCAAAGATGAAAGTAAACCTAAGGTTGTGAGTGCCGTTACTCTCGAGGTAACTCCTGATCAAGCGGAGCGATTAGATCTTGCGCGCAGCGTCGGATCGCTGTCAATGGTGTTGCGTAACCAAATCGATAACGGACCGGTTGCGTCCCGAGGCGCACAGATGGCAGATATTACTCGTCTGCCGGTGGCTCCGCGACGAACTATGGATTCGGCAGTGCCGGGGTCATCTGTCGAGATCATTCGCGGCATTACGCGGACTTCGGTTACACCCGGCTGATGCTTAGATTGGATATTCTCATGAAGAAAACGCGCATTCAAACGGCTTGTGCCATCGCTGCTTTTCTGGCGACCTCTACGATCGGATTTGCGCAGGGCGTCAAGCCACCGGCATCCACTGTGGTCGCGATCCAGGAGGCCACGGCAATCCGGAAAGTCGATCGTGCATTGGCACTATCCGCTGGCAAATCGCTGGTCTTGCCTATGGACGGTGGGCTTGCCCGCGTGTCTGTCGCAAATCCGGAAATTGTCGATGTGGCACTCATTCGAGCCCGTGAATTGTATGTAGTGGGAAAGAAAAGCGGCTCTACAAATATCTTTTTGTGGACGAAAAGCGGGGAGCTCACCGTCATGGATGTTGTCGTGAGCGCCGATACGAGCAGCCTGGATACGAAGTTGCGTGAACTCATGCCGAACGAGGACAAGATCCGTGTCAGCTCTGCGGGGGACGCGCTAGTACTGACGGGGCAGGTGGCCGATGCGGTGAAGGTTCAGCGCGCTGTACTGATTGCCGAGCAGTTCACCGGTAAGAAAGTAATTAATCTATTAGGTATCGGCGATGTTCCACAAGTACTGCTCGAGGTAAAGGTCGCTGAGGTTTCAAAAAAACTGACCGATAAAATTGGGACTGCTTGGGGATTTACTGGAAATCGAGGCAGCTTCTCTTATTCTCTCTTGGGAGACTTTCTGACGGGTGGTGTATTGAGCACCCCACCAGGTTCAGGCGGCGGCATCAATCTCTCGCGTGGCAACGACTCGTTTAAGTTGGAAGCTGAGATTAAGAATGGACTCGTCAAAATTCTCGCAGAACCGAACATCATTGCGGTCAGCGGACAGGAGGGAGCGTTTCTTGCGGGCGGAAAGATTTTCATTCCCGTGCCTCAGGCCAGTTCTAACGGCACTACGATTACCCTGGAGGAGCGGGAGTATGGCGTAGGACTGAAATTTCTTCCGACTGTTTTAGAGGGTGGGAAGATCAATCTTCGGGTGACCCCCGAAGTGTCTGAGCTCGCGATTGAAGGTACTCGCGTGACATCGGGAAGTACCACGACGGTATTACCTACCATTTCGACACGTCGCGCGTCGACGACGGTCCAGTTGATGGACGGACAAAGCTTTGCAATTGGCGGTCTTATCAAAAATAATGTTACCCAGGCAGTGTCGGGACTGCCGATGCTCAGCGAACTCCCAATTCTGGGAGCGCTATTCCGTAGCAGTGAGTTCATGACCGATCGCAGTGAGCTCATGTTCCTGGTAACGCCCCGATTGGTGCAACCGCTGGCGAAGGCGGCAGTATTGCCCACCGACAAGTACATTACGCCAAGCCGCTCGGAATTTATGCTCGAGGGTCGATTAGAGGGATCCGTACCACTTTCACCATCGTCTTCGGTGCGTACATCCGCACACGCGTCGCCCGTGACGACCACGACAACCGCGCCAACATCAGCTAGTCCGGAGACGACGGAAGGTGCCCCGCCGTCTGTGGCCTTGAACGATAAAACGGAATCTATACCCGATGCGATCGTGACGCCGCTGGGTGAGAGCGATATTCGACTCGAACGTATTGATGAGGGCAAATGATGATAAAATATGCTTTTTCGATTCCCATAACAATTGCTGTGCTGGGTAGCCTTGGATTAGCTGGCTGCGCGGTGGACTATGCGGCGGAGCGTGGGTTTGGCAAGTCGGTAAGCGCTGCGATTCAGCAGCAAACGATTCGCCCCGAGGGCGTTGGCCGTGACGGCGTTACGCCGGGTTTGGATGGTCACGCCTCCAAAGCCACCATCGATCGCTATCAGAAAAGCTACGAACAGCCGCAGACCCTGGGAAATGTAATGACGCTTGGAGTGGGCGGGGGGCGCGTCTCGCCATGACAGTCACGCTAGACTCGCTTGCACTAAAGTCACATGTGCATGGTCAGTTATTAAAACTCTTGGATCTGACCGTTATGGAGCGCTTAGCGCCAAACGAGTTACGTGCCGAATTAGGTGGGTTAGTGCAGAAAATAGTGAGAGATGAGCGAATTGCACTCTCTCCCCAGGAGTTATCGACGCTAGTGCAAGCGATTCAGAATGAAGTAATGGGACTGGGACCTATTGAGCCGCTGATCGCGGATCCGACAGTCTCCGATATCTTGGTCAATGGGAGCTCTGCAGTATATGTTGAGCGGTTTGGTCGGCTCGAACGAACAGCCATTCAATTCTCCGATGATGATCACGTTTATCGAATTATCGAGAAGATTGTCTCGCGCATCGGTCGACGCATCGATGAGTCGAGCCCAATGGTCGATGCCCGTCTTCCCGACGGGTCGCGCGTTAATGCCATTATTCCGCCGTTGGCACTGGATGGACCAATGCTTTCCATTCGGCGGTTTAGTGCCACTCCCTTGCAGGTGGCCGACCTGGTTCGCCTGGGAACGCTGACAGCCGACATGGCAAAAGTCCTGGAAGGTCTCGTCACCTGCAAGATGAACGTCTTGATTTCCGGCGGCACGGGAAGCGGCAAAACCACGTTATTAAATATGATGTCGGCCTTTGTGCCGGAGACCGAGCGTGTGGTTACCATCGAGGACGCCGCCGAACTTCGGCTGCAACAACCTCATGTGGTGCGACTCGAGACCCGTCCGCCGAATGTCGAAGGCCGAGGCGAAATCACCCAACGACTACTGGTGAAAAACAGTCTCCGTATGCGTCCGGATCGTATTGTGATTGGAGAGGTTCGCGGCGGTGAGGTGCTGGATATGCTGCAGGCGATGAATACAGGCAACGAGGGTTCGATGACCACCATACATGCCAATTCGCCACGCGATGCCATGACTCGACTTGAGAACATGGTGGGTTTGTCGGGTGTCTCCATCGGATTAAAACCGATACGCCAACAGATTGCATCGGCCTTAACTGCTGTGATCCAGGTATCCCGGATGACAGACGGTTCCCGAAAGGTAACGAGCATTCAAGAAATCACAGGGATGGAGGGTGATGTGATTGAGATGCAGGAGATCTTTCAGTATCGACAATCGGGGGTTACGGTGGATCGACGTCCAATTGGGGAGTTTACGGCCAATGGAATACGACCGAAGTTTGCAGAGCGTCTAGCGGTTCGTGGATTCCATCTCTCTGAGCAACTATTTACTCCTCAACTACTCGCGGCCTAGACAGATGATTCTGGGCGTTCAAGTCGCTTATCTGTTTGTTTTGTTTGTCGCGGTAGTGCTTTCCGTAATGGCATTAGCGAACATCTGGCATACCCAGCGTGCAACGGGTCAGGTTCAGACCGCGCAGATTCCGTCGAGTCCGGCGTTACGCCACCGGCTGCTGCGCGATCTTCGACTGAGCGAACGGCCTCGGCTAGATGTCTGGTTGCGACACTTCGATTGGGCGAGCCGAGTGCAGCTGCTGATCGCGCAGTCTGGTCTGCGGCTAATGACCGATCAGTTCTTATTGTTGATGCTGATGACCGTATTGATCACTGCCGGACTACTGGTGGCAGTGAACGCTACATGGTGGGTGGTCGGCCTGGCGAGTGTTGGTGTCGGGCTGCTGCCAACGGTGATCGCGATGCAAATGAAGCACCGCCGAATGGTGCGCCTTGACGAGCAACTCCCGGACTTCCTGGACGCGGTAGCGCGCGCAATGCAGGCGGGCAACTCGTTTTCCGGGGCGTTGTCCGTGGTCAGTAAAGAGGCGCCGGAACCCATCGGGTCGGAGTTTCGTCGGATGTTTGACGAGATCAATTTTGGGCAATCGGTCAAGGACGGACTAGAGTCGTTAGCATTGCGCGTCGAAAGTGATGATGTTCGCTATTTTGTAATCGCAGTGCTAATTCATCAGCAAACGGGCGGGAGTCTGACCCTGCTGTTACTGAGTCTTTCCGCCTTAATTCGAGATCGACAGCGCCTGCGCAGGCTTGGCCGGGTGCTGTCGGCGGAAGGTCGTATGTCGGCGTGGATTCTGGGCATTTTGCCGTTCGCCACTGGATTGGCGATGTATGTCGTGAACCCGGAATTCACATCTGTGTTATGGACCAATCCCGTGGGTATTTTGCTCGTCCAGGGCATGTTAGTGCTCATGGTCGTTGGTCTGGTGTGGATGTGGCGAATTGTCCACTTTCGGATATAGCGGACATGATCGAACCCATTCTAGTTATATCGCTGACAATACTTTTTGTGTCGATTCTGATTATCGTGTTAATTGGTGCCCGATTAATTCCCGCATTCGTTTCACGGACTGTCGGATTGACCCGTACGCCGAGGGCGAGTGTCGACCAGAATTTCGAACAGGTGATCTCCGGCCGTGTCGCGGCACTTGGCTCGCGCTTGCAGAAAAGACTTGTTCACTATTTTCCGTTGTTTTTCCGTGAAGAGCGTTGGCAGGACTCAGCCTTACAACGAAAGTTCGTGCGGGCCGGATATCGGCACTATTCCATAGTGTCCCTATGGCTCGGAGCCATCGCGAGCGCCGCGTTAGCGGGGCTGACGATTACGGTTCTCGCTCTGGTCAGCATCGGCACGAGGCTCAGCGATACGCAACTACTTTTAGTGGCCTTACTCGGGGTGATGATTGGCGCACTATTGCCCGGGGCGTTACTGGAGTGGCTGATTCGACGTCGGCAACGGGAAATTATGGAGCACTTCCCGGATGCCTTGGATTTGATTCGGATTTGTCTTGAGGCGGGATTAGGGTTGGATTCGGCGATCCAGCGCGTCGGTCAAGAGTTTCAACAGGCATCGCCGGCCCTGTTTGATGAGTTTCACGTACTGAGTCTCGAACTGCGAGCAGGCGCGGGACGCGCCCAAGCCATGCGAAATCTGGCGCTTCGTACTGGACTGAAAGAGGTGCAGTCCTGGGTCACGATGATCACACAGTCGGAGAAATTCGGTACCGGCATAGCGGAAGCCGTGCGTATTCATTCGGATCAGTTGCGGATAACGCGTCGAATGAATGCAGAGGAGCGGGCGGCAAAGCTGTCGACCAAGCTCCTCTTCCCACTGGTGTTTTGCATTTTTCCGGCATTGCTTCTGGTCCTACTCGGACCAGCCGGTATCACTATTCAAGGTCAACTCGGCGCCCACTTGGAGAGCACAAAGTGATGCGAATGATATGCCGATGTTCTCGTGGCGTTGTTCATCCCAGCTCCCCCAGAGGGGTCGCAGTGGTGGAGTTCGCACTTGTGTTGATACCGCTGTTGCTCTTAGTGTTTGGGATTGTTAATTTTGGCGCGTTAATGTACGACCAATCCGTGATTACCAATGCAGCGCGAGAGGGGGCCCGCTGGGCGGCGATAAGGAGTTCTGCGACACTCGGATCGGGCTGTACCAACACTTATGCGTCGCGCCCCGCAGACCCTTGTCAGGTCGCGTACAACTACGCCCACAATCGATTGATCTCGTTTAATGGCAATCGCTCCCCAGTGGTGACGTATGCCGCAGCCAACGGTTATGTAACCGGTGCACCGCAGGCGGTGACCGTTACCTACTCTTACAAGGGAATCGGATATTTCTTTGGCTTGAAAGGCCTCTCTACCTTCAGTGCTACGTCAGTGATGCTTCATGAATAGTCGATCAAAACCTAAGGGTGCCGTGGCTGTGTTCGTGGCGGCCTGTCTCGTTATGTTATTCGGATTTCTTGGCCTCGCCGTGGATGTTGGCTATACGCATGTGCAGAAGACACGATTGCAGAATCTGGCGGATGCTGCGGCGCTCGCCTGTGTCATTCGTGCCGATGACTGCGGCAGCGGCGGATCAAATCTTTTCCCGGAGGTGAATCCCCTGGGCCTGCCGGTGACGGTGACCTATCCGGTCAGTTGTCCGGATCCCGCCTCACAACAGGGCTGTGCCCGGGCGATCGCCCAAACCCAATGGAGTACGTTTTTTATGCATCTGCTTGGCCAGACGACAGCCAGCGCCCAGGCCACCGCTGTGGCCGGGCGTAGCGCTGCGATGCCATCGTGTGTCACCACACTGAATACATTGCGCTTAAATGGCAGCGATGTGATGTCATTGACCAACTGTTCGGCCGATCTAGGACATGGATTCGATCCCCGGACGACATCGAGTTCAGGCATTCAGGTGGCGCAGGGCAGCTCGGGATCGATCACGGTCTATAACGGTGCTGATCCGTCACTCTGCCAATCGTGCAGTCCCGCGCCGGTCAGCATTTCCGGAGCGCTCCCCCAGTTACCCATCCAGACCATTCCGACCAAAGATCTTGATGGCAGCACTCTTGTCTCTCGAGCGGCAAAGGATTGTCAATCCGGAACCTGCCTGCCGGGCATCTATACGGGGAAAGTCACGCTGAAAGGTGCGACGACACTCCATTCGGGAAACTATGTCTTTCTTGGGGGGTTGGATACGGGGGGTCAGACGGTGCGGGGCACTGCCGGTGGCGTGTCGCTTTATATTCCGGGTTCAGAGCCTCTGTCCCTCACGGGAGACATCACGCTGGTGGCCCCAACGCCGGATGGCTGTTCGGCTGGCAGCGGGCTTGTCATCAGCCATCCGCTGGCGACGACTCCCGGTTCAATTAATCTAGGCGGTGTAAAAGACAAACTGAACCTGACCGGCGTCATTAATCTGAGTGCGGATGAAGTCACGATTGGCGGTAGCGCCGCCACCATGATGATCAGTGGCACGTTGGTGGCAAACTCCATCCGTATGAATGGCAATGTCTACCCCAAGATCTCCGCCAATCCTTGCAACAATATTTACCAAACGGCTAAGGCATCTCTGTTGCAATAACCCACCTATAGCGTTGACCTCACGTGCCATTGGTGCATGAAAATTCCCCTAAAGGAGATGGACATGCCCCTGACTGAAAAAAAATTCTATGTGTTGGTCAATGGCTTTCATGCCGTTGTTTTACGTAATGCGGGCACCGCCACACAACCCCATATGGAGCAGGTATGGACGGCCGAAGATGTGCTTTCCCATACGGTGCGACCTCGCGTAAGCCGGCCCGGTCGAGTGTTCGAGAGCGCCTCTCGTCGGCGCTCTGCCTATGAGGCCAAGAGTCACTTACTCAGTCAGAAGCGTCTGTTTCTAGAAAATGTGATGCACAAACTGGAACAATTGATCGTGTCCGGTGAGTGCAATGCCATCGTACTCATTGCAGCACCATCCGCACTGGGGATTCTTCGGGCGATCATGCCGCGTACCGTCGCGCATCGGATCACTCTGGAGGTGGCCAAGGACTACGCCAAATCCGGGGTGAAAGGGCTCGAGTCTAAGGTGCTGCATTACATCGTGTGATCGCCCCGCTGACGGAATCTAAATCGAATATCTGTACACCACTCGTTATCAACGGCGAAGGCGCCGAAAGGCCAGAAGCACCACCAATCCGGTGGTGAGCAGGCCCCAAATGGATCGCGGTTGAATCAGCCCCGCTACCTGCGTCGCGACTGTCCGTCGCAGACGAATCCTCATGCACTGTAGCGCGAAGAGATGAATGATGAATGCGCCCAAGATCACGCTTGCGATCACTGCGGAAGTGAGCGCAGGCGTGGGCGTGGCCCCTGCCGAATTCACTGTCGATAAGGCATGGATCCCCACAAGAACGGCCCAGGCCATTAATCCTGTGAGCACAGCGACCGTCGCGGACAGGACGGCAAAAACATAAAAAACAAGCATTTATCGGCGTGAAATGAGCATGCCAATCAGCATTCCCACGCCCGCGGAGATGCCCACGGCTAGCCATGGCTTCTCGTGCACGACATGATTCGTATCCGCGGCCAGTTGTCGCCCTTTGCTGACGGCGGACTGTTCGAGGGAGCGCAGTCCATCAAGTGCTTGCCGGATCAGTGAGGAGCCCCTCGTGCGCAGCTCCTCGGCGCTATCTCCGCTCAGCGCAGACGCATCTTTGAAGAGAATCTGAGCATCTTGAATCAAAGTCTGAACATCCCGTCGTAGTGCATCGACATTGTGATTGGGCATGGCATCCTCGTAAATAAGTTGAAGAAAAATATGACTGCGTGCCCGCCGATTTGTTAATCATCTATCCGCAGATGCGCGCTTATCGTCAGTCTGCGACATTTGAACGACGGTATAGCACGCCAGTCGTGGGAAATGCATCGGATAGGATGCTACTGTGAGCCTGTAAAACCAATCGGAATGTGGGGTGGAGCGCACATTTCCTGTCATCGTCATAGTTCCTAGAACGATGGAGGAAATCAATGAATAATCTCTCAAAAATTCGTGAAAATCTGATGCGTGATTTTTTTAGTGACTGGATGACACCGGGTGTCATGATTCGTCCGTTACACGGGCGTGCGCTACCCGAAGAGTTTGCAGTCGAGATTCGCGAAGACGATACGGCATATCGGCTTGAGGCCGAGATGCCGGGATTAAAAAAAGAAGATATCCAGGTGGATATTGATGGGGCGCAGGTCACCATCAGTGCGGAAATTAAACAGTGTGACCGCAAGGTGGAGAATGAAAAACTCGTGCAGAGCGAACGCTACTACGGGGCGGTATCTCGACGCTTTCTTCTACAGTCGGAAGTCGATAGTGCGTCCTGCCAGGCCAGTTATCAAGACGGACTGCTCACACTGACGTTGCCCAAAAAGGCATCTTCCGCAGCAAAACGGATCGCGGTGCATTGATTTACTGACGTATACCAGTCGATAAGGGCCATCCGAGTATTCCGGATGGCCCTTTTAATTCGGGGATAAACCGTTACACCATCACACGGGACGGTTCGGTCATCCGTAGTGTCATGCCTTGGGATGACGAGCCGTCCGAGGGCATGGCGGCAGATGCGACCGATCCGACCGATCCGGTGCCAGTCAGTGCCGCCCCATCAAACCAGTTTCGTAAGGCGGTGCTCAGTGGCATTGCGCCGGCCGACTCCTGCATGGCCAGGGCCGCATCTTTTTGCCAGTTCGACATAGCATCCCGCAGAATGGTATTCGTCTGCTGTTGAATCTTGGCGTTAAATTCAAGCATTTGCTGTATCTGACGGGTCTGCATCTTCATCATCATAAGGGGAATAGTGGCCCAGGTGGTCGACATTGAGATCCAGTCACCTGCGCTCAGCGCATTTTTCGCGTTCGTCTCAAACTCCGCATAGCATCCCGAGAGGGTCTTTTGCAGACTGTCCATCAGCAGCGAGTTCTGTTGGTGGGCCAGTTCGCTTAACCGGACGGCGAGCGAGATATTCGCCTTTGTCAGCTTCGCGCTCGCCTCGTTGTTCATAGTCGTGATCATGGAAATGTCCTTTCGTGATTGGAATTTGGAGATTCTTTCCGGAATCGCGCTCGGACGGTGCTCACCGCTCGTGGACATAGTGGCCGGGTGCCTCATCAATACATGGATAGTGTTCCGGGTGCCCCAGGGGCGGTGGAGCAACGCGACTGCCCGAGCGTTCCTTCAGCCATGCGGACCAGCTCGGCCACCATGATCCGGAGCGGTGAGGGGCAGTTGCCAGCCAATGTTTGTGGGACAAATAGTGCCCGCCACGGGGTCGTGTGAGGCACTGGTAGATGCGATCCGTCCGCTCAGGGGAGTTGACGATACCGGCGTTATGGCCGCCCGAGGTGAGCACAAATGTCACCTCGGCGGGTGTCAGGTAGTGAAGCTTATAGACCGATCCCCAGGGCGCCACATGATCCGCCCGCGTGGCCACGCAGAAGATGGGAGTAGTAATGTTAAACAGGGTGATCGGTTCGCCTTTAATTTTGTAGCGACTCTCGCTGAGTGCGTTATTTAGAAAGAGTTCACGCAGGTATCGACCATGCATCCGTGCTGGCATACGGGTGGCATCGGCATTCCAGGTCATGAGATCGTTGTATTTAGAGCGCTCTCCCATCAGGTATTCGTTAATCATCCGAGACCACATCAGATCGTTGGATCGCAGCATCTGGAAGGCGCCGGCCATTTGGCCCGCGGTCAGATATCCGGTTTCGTTCATCTGCGCCTCGAGCAGGCTAACTTCATTTTCATCGATAAATAAGGCCAGCTCTCCAGACTCGCGAAAATCAGTCTGTGCGGTAAAGAGTGTGATGGTGTGGAGTCGCGAATCACCGTCTCGGGCCATGGTCGCGGCGGCAATCGCCAAGAGTGTTCCGCCTAGGCAGTATCCTGTCGCATGAATTTTATGTTGCCCAGTCACGGCTTGAATCGCTTTGAGTGCTGCAAAAAACCCAAGGTCTAGATAGTCATCGATATCAAGATCGCGTTCCGCCCAGCCTGGATTTTTCCAGGATATGCAAAACACGGAAAATCCTTGATCCACAAGATACCGGATGAGGGAGTTGTGCGGAGACAAATCCAGGATGTAGTACTTCATAATCCAGGCAGGCATGATCAGAACGGGCTCGGGGTGGACATCTGGCGTAGCGGGAGCGTACTGAATCAGCTCCATAAGACGATTACGAAGTATCACCTTTCCTGGCGTGATCGCAATATTTTGGCCAACCTGATACGTCGACGCACTCGGATTCGGCTGTTGTGTCACTGAGCGCTCGATATCTTCGATGATATGAATTGCGCCGCGCACGAGATTGCGCCCCCATGTCTCGGAAGTGCGGCGAAGAACGAGGGGATTAGTAAGAAGAAAGTTTCCAGGAGAGAATACGTCTAACCACTGGCGCGTTATGAAATGCACAATATGTTCATGATGAGCGGTAACGCCTAGCGTGTTAGTTGTGGCCTTATGCCACCACTCATCAGCCAGCAGAAATGCTTGATGAAACACGCTAAATGGCCACTTATGCCAATCCGCCGCGCTAAAGCGCTTATCAAAGCTTGGTGGGATAACGCATTCCGGTGTGGATAGCGTGCTGGAACTCCGAGCAATTGCGCAGCAATAGCAATGAAGTCTTAGCCATTGATCGATTGCGAATTGCATTAGTTCCAGACGCTTCCCTGGCGAGAGCGTTAACTGAATGCCCCAGTCCGTGAGCGCAAGCGTCAGTGATGTAGGTGATATCGAGAAAAACGCGCGCGCCAGGCCGGCATGCACACGTGCGTCGAGTGCATTCGGTGGATCGGCCTTTTTTTCCAGGAACGGCGGCGGAGGTTCAGCCGTGGCCAACATTGCGCTTGGGCTACTTGCCGGGGTACGGCCGGGGCCCGTTTCCGTTGCCCTGCGAGCCTCCCGGCCCAAATCCGTAGCCACCGCCCCGCGCCGGAGGCTCATCGGGCAGGGTGACTCCTTGTGCTTTCGCCCGCTCCTTCATCGCGGCATGGTGATCCTTTCGGATTTGTGCGCGTTCTTGTGGTGTCTTCGCAGCGCGCATCTTCAAACGATAGTCTTCACGTTCTTCCGGGCTCATCAGCCGGCTACCAAAAATGGGGGTATTTACCGGTTCGGCACCCGCACGAAATGGCATTGCGATGATCGAGCCAATCAGTAGCGCAGCGAGAAACAGTTGGGTGGACATGCGAGCACTCCTTTGGAGGGACTTAGGAGGCTCAGGATAATCATTCGGCGCCGGGTTGACCCACATCGGATGTGCATATTCTGGGCCTATGCTGCAGCCGTTTTTGCATGAAATCCACGCACGGCGTGTTGAAGTGCATTGAAATGTCTTTAGTGTCACCAGCAGTGACACACGTTCATTAGGACAATTTTTTGGGGATAGACATGTTCAAGCATTTGATAGTGCCGGTTGATGATTTTGCATTACAAGATAAAGATTTTTCTCAACTACGAGATCTGGCCTTGCGCGATGACGCAAAGGTGACCTTTGTGCATGTGTCCGATCCCTTGCCACCCGCCTTTTATCTTCAGAATGGATTTGGTGGGGACTACATCACCGTACCGGATCATAAGAAGGCCTGTGATACCTATGCCAAACGATTATTTAAAAAAGCGGACCAACTGCTTGGGCCGTTGGTCAAGACGGATTCGGTTCACGTATTCCATTCGGACACCCCTCAGGGAATTGTGGAGGCGACCGAGACCGCGGGAGCGGATGCCATCCTGATGGTGTCCCACAAGCGTTCGGGACTGGGTGGTTTGCTCATGGGCAGCGAGACCCGGGATGTGATGCGTAGGGCCAATGTGCCGATCGTTGTGCTTTGAGTGGATATCTGTAATCCGCGTTATTGACGATAAATCCGATATTTCAAGGAGACTTACCATGCTGCGTCGCTACTTTATGATTTCGATTCTGTGCGGAAGCGCTTTGATTTATGGATCCGCGCTCGCCCAAGCGCCCCGGACTACAGTGGATCTCGGGCGGCAGGAGTATCAGGCGAAGTGCGCTGTTTGTCATGGCCAGGATGGCCGGGGAAGTGGACCGATGGCTGGCTTTATGACTAAACGGGTCAGTGATCTGACGATGCTCTCGCGCGGTAATAACGGCATTTTTCCGATGAATCGTGTCTTTGAGAGCATCACCGGGGATGCTGTGCCGTCTCACGGCACCCGGGATATGCCGATCTGGGGGCGGCAGTATCGGATGGATGCGGCGGATTACTACATGGAGTCCCCCTATGACGCGGATGCGTATGTGCGGATGAGGGTGTTGGCCACCATTGAATACCTCAGCCGCATTCAGTTGAAGTAGGCGGGTTGGGCGTTTGCTGGGCAGAGGCCAGGCTCCAGCGGCTTAGTCACTGCTGCCAGGAGCAGATGAATCGCCGCTCAATACCGGCCTTGTAATCGTGATAGGTCCAGTTATTGCAGACCACCCGGTCGATGAATAGAAATACCAATCCAATCAGGATCAGCAGCAGCAACAATAACTTCAGATTAGTGTTCATGGTTTAATTGTGCACCGGAGGTAAAGCCAATGAAACTATTGCACACGATGCTACGGGTCGGGGACCTGGAGCGTTCCATCGCGTTTTACACCCAGATTCTGGGCATGAACTTGATTCGTACCATGGATCGACCCGATCAGAAGTACACCAACGCTTTTCTGGGGTTTGGTCGAGGAAATACCGAAGGTGAAGCGGAGATCGAGCTCACCTATAACTACGGAGTCGTTCAGTACGATATGGGTTCGGCCTATGGCCATATTGCGATCGGGGTTCCCGATGCGGCGGCGGCCTGTGAGCGTATCCGTAATGCGGGCGGCAATGTGATTCGAGAGGCGGGTCCGGTCAAGGGAGGCGCCACCGTGATCGCCTTTGTCCAAGATCCCGACGGCTATAAGATTGAACTGATCGAGCGTCCTGGGCACGTAGACATCGCATAGCACTCTATCCGTGGAGGTTTCATCGATAGGCGATCTAGCCTATCGATATGAAATTTCCGGAGGCGTATTGGACTTTAGATGCCGAGACCTTGCTGTCTCGTCTCGGATCGACTCACCGCGGAATTTCTCCTCGGCAGGCTCGACGTCGTCTGAGCGCTGCGCAGCTTCAGGGTAAAGATTGGCATCGTGCGGATACGGTCATTCGCATTCTGCTGAATCAGTTTCGAAATCCACTGGTTCTGATTCTTCTGGCCGCCAGCACTCTATCGGCATTCATGACCGACTGGATGGAAGCCGCTATGGTTGCCGTCTTAGTGCTGCTGAGTGCAGCACTGGGGTTTACGCAGGAATTCGTGGCACGCCGCGCATTTGAGCGACTGGCGTCATCCGTACGCGCGCAGTCCATGGTCATGCGCGGCGGTCGATCGATGACGATCCGCTGTGACCAAGTGGTTTCGGGGGATCTGATCGTGCTGAGCGCCGGCGACTTAGTGCCCGCCGATTCGGTGGTGTTAGAAAGTGTTGGTCTGGCTATTAATGAATCGGTATTAACGGGAGAAACCTATCCCGTTTCAAAGCACCCAACGGCAAAAGCGTCGATGGCGCCGGAGGAAGGTGACTCCAAGCGACCGAACTGTCTTTGGATGGGCACTAGTGTGGACAGTGGTCATGGCATTGCGGTTGCCGTACATACCGGGACCGATACCCTATTGGGGCAAATGTCGGCGGAGGTAGCCGCACGGGAAGAGCAGAGTGCCTTTAGTCTGTCCATGAGACGACTGAGTATCTTCCTGGTACAAATCATGACATCCGTCGTACTGACGGTGTTGGTGTCGGGGCTTTTGCTGGGGAAGCCCTTAGGCGATATGGTGTTGTTTGCGATTGCATTAGCCGTTGGCCTGACGCCAGAGATGTTACCGGTGATCATGAGCGTCATGCTCTCACATGGAGCACGACGATTAGCAGCACAGGGCGTGATTGTTCGTAGGCTTAATGCCATTGAAACTCTGGGCGCCATGACCGTGTTGTGCACGGATAAGACGGGGACCCTGACCTATGGTGATGTGACGCTTCAGGACTGGGTGGATGGAGATGGCCGCCATTCCGATGACCTGCTGCGAGTCATTTATCAGGCGGTGCGAGCACGACAGGGTAAGGCTGACGCATTGCATCGCGCCATCGTGAAGGTGGCCGAGAGCCGGTTTATCGACCTTCCGCCACTGCCACAATGCGATGAACTTCCGTTTGACTTCGATCGGCGCCGTGGTTCTGTGGTGCTGCAAACCGGGGTGCACAACCGACTGCTCGTGACCAGCGGGGCACTGCATTCTGTATTGAGTGTTTGTCGGTTCATGGGGGCTACGACTCGGATATTGACTTCCGAGGATCGTCGCCGCATTGCAGAGCGTCATCAGCGCTGGGCAGATCAAGGGTACCGGGTCATTGGTGTGGCCATGAAAGACGGTGGGGCAGACCTTTCTGCTGATCCACTTGTCGCGGAATCGGATCTATGTTTCATGGGGATTCTTATCTATTTTGATCCGCCAAAGCCCGATGCCGGACAGACCATCCAACGCCTTCGGGATCGTGGTGTAGGCCTTCGGATGATCACCGGCGATGATCATCGGGCGGCGCGTCACGCGGCGGAACGGGTAGGGATTCCTGCGGAGCGTGTGGTAATCGGAAGTGAGCTGGATTCTATGAGTGACCTGGAGCTGCGTCTGGTCGTCTCCGACGTATCGGTGTACGCCGAGGTGAGTCCTGCACAAAAGGAGCGGCTCATACGGGCGCTACGAGGTGGTGGATCCATCGTCGGTTACCTGGGAGATGGGGTGAACGATGCGCTTGCGCTTAACGCGGCAGACGTCGGCATTTCTGTGAGTAATGCCGTCGATGTGGCCCGGGAGAGCTCCGACTTTGTACTGTTGCGAAAAGAGCTCGAGATTATCTGCGATGGCATTGATGAAGGTCGCAAGACATTTACGAATACGCTGACGTATATCCGAGCAAGTACGAGTTCCAATTTTGGAAATATGCTGAGCATGGCCATCATGGCGATTACGCTTCCGTTTTTGCCGTTACTGCCCGCTCAAATTCTGTTAAACAACCTGTTGGCGGACCTCCCAGCAATTGGAGTCGCGAGCGATCGCGTGGCGGAGTCGACACGCAAACATCCGCTTCGTATGGATATAAATTCGATTCGAAATTTTATGATTGTGTTTGGATTGATTAGCGTAGTGTTTGATTTACTTATATTTTTTGTATTGCTTCACTTTACGGTATCCAGCGTTGCCGAGATGCGAACCGCCTGGTTTGTCGAGTCACTATTGAGTCAGCTGATTGCGCTTGTGATTATTCGAACATCGCTCCCATTATGGAGAAGTCGGCCATCGACCCCATTGGCGGTCTTACTGGTGGGCGTAGCGATCGCGGCCATGGGCCTTCCTTATGTGCCGTGGGCCGAACCGTTTGCCTTCACCCCGTTGGCATTACCCCTGATGGGGGTGGTGGTGGGTTTGGTGGTGTTGTACGCCCTCACGCTAGAGGGAGCCAAGCGTTTTTATCGTTGGTAATTGACGCCCCGTTTACACGCGTCGGTTGTGGGGAACCCGTCACGGTGCGGGTAGCCTCTTGTCGATTCAAAATGGTTCATGAGAGGTCCGACAATGAAAACGATGCTGCGCGTTCAGTTCCACGGGATGGAGGCCTCCACCGCGGTCGAGGAGCGGGTGCGAGACTATGTCGCTCGCCTTGAAAAGGTCGCCGCCGACCTTTTGTCCTGCCGCGTGATGGTAAGCCTAGAGCAGAAACATCAACACCAGGGGCGTCCCTACAGTGTCCGGATTGACCTGACCATTGCCGGGCAGGAACTGGTCGTTAATAAAGTCCAGGACGAGGACGTGTATATCGCCCTTCGGGATGCGTTTTTAGCCATGCGTCGCCGATTAGAAGAGTTCACAGCACAGCGCAGCGGCGCCTCGCGTGAACACATGCGTGGAAAGTCGGTGCGCAGGATGCTCTGACTTATACTGCGTCGATGGATGCAGTGTTTTGGCATGAGAAATGGAAGCGTGACGAGATCGGCTTTCATAAGCGCGAGATCAACCCCCTTCTGACGGGTTTTTGGGGGCAGGTCGGCGCCGTGTCGGGCAATACGGTATTCGTTCCCTTATGCGGCAAGAGCCTGGACCTCGCCTGGCTGGCGGATCAGGGATTTGGCGTGGTGGGCTCTGAACTTAGCCCGTTAGCCTGTCAGGCCTTTTTCCAGGAGCATGGCCTGAGTCCGTCACGGCACGTGGATGGGCCGTCAGTCATTTGGCAAGCCGACACGATCCGTATCGTAGAGGGCGATTTTTTCGATCTTCGCCCTGAGCACATCAGCGAATGCTCGGTACTCTATGACCGGGCGGCGCTGGTGGCGCTTCCTCCCCAGATGCGCCGCCGCTATGTCGCACATCTGGGCAGGCTTTTCCCCAAGCCTATTCCGGCCTTGCTGTTGACCATGGAATATGAGCAGGAGCGGCGCCCGGGCCCACCCTTCTCCGTGGGGGAGGCGGAAGTCCGAGCGCTCTATGGCGGATCGCATCATGTGGAGCGGCTGTATTCGCACGATGCGTTTTCGCCTCAGTCGCCCTGGGCGCAAATGGGATTGACGTGGTTGCTGGAGAGGGTCTACCGACTTACCCCAATTTCGAAATGACGCGCGATCTTTGCCTCGCGACCTGCTAGAATTTCCACGTTTTACTTTTCTTTTATCCACTTGGAGTCACTATGGCAACGAAAAAAGCCCGAGCCGTCAAGGCCAAAAAAGCAGTGAAAAAAGCACCCGCAAAGAAAGTCGCCGCCGCAAAGTCGTCGGCCGCAAAACCGATCAAATCGGCATTGAATAAGAGCGCATTGGTGGCTCATCTTGTGGAGAGCTCGGGCGTAGAGTCCAAGTCGGTCAAGGCCGTGTTGTCGGCCCTGGAAGATGTAACGCTGGCGTCCGTGAACAAAAAAGGTGCTGGTGAGTTCACGCTCCCGGGATTGTTAAAGATCGTGGCCCAGAAGGTTCCGGCTAAGCCCAAGCGCTTTGGTAAAAACCCCTTTACTGGTCAAGACCAGTGGTTTGCAGCCAAGCCCGCCTCGGTAAAAGTGAAGGTACGTGCCCTGAAAAAACTGAAAGACGCGGTACTGTAATTTGCTGGGGCGCAGTGCGCGACCCTTCAAATAAAAAAGGCGCTCCCAAACGAGCGCCTTTTTTCTTTTCGGAGTCTGATCGATCACGCTGACCTAAAACGCTGCGGCGAGTAGGGTGTCAGATCGATGTCGGGCGATTGTTCGGTGAGCAATGCCGAGACGATACGTCCGGTACGGGCGGACCCGGCCAGTCCGACATGGCCGTGGCCATACGCGTGGATGACATCCGCAGTGGCACCGGAGAATCCGATACAGGGCAGTCCATCGGGTGTGCTGGGTCGGCGGCCCATCCAGACCTGAATCTGTTCTGGCCGGAGCATACCGTTTAAGGCGGGGTAAAGTCGGATCAGGAGACGCTGAAGGATCTCGGCGCGCTTCCAGTTCGGCGCGTCGGCGAATCCCGCAACTTCCACGTGCCCAGCAATTCGCAGGCCGGTAGTCATGCGGGTAACAATTACTTTTTGATCCATCAGCATGGTGGGCGTGACGGGGCCGACTGACGCCACGTCGGCCGTCGCGTGATATCCCCGTTCTGTTTCCAGGCTGACGTGATCTCGGGCGGCGCTGGCAAGCACCTTGGCCTGCGCGCCGGCGGCGATCACGGCCTTGTCACAGGCCACTTCGCCGTCCACGGTGGTCACGGCTTGTAGCCGGCCATCGACAATGCGAAATCCGGTGGCGACCGTACAGAGGGCCGTGCCACCCGAGGTCAGCACGTGGCGCATGATGGCCTGGACATAGGCGCCGGGATTGGCGCAATGTCCGACATCCGGGACATAGAGACCGCACTGGTAGCGGTGCTCAAGGTGGGGCTCGCGTTGGCGCAGTACCTGCGCCGAGCAGTTCTCCCAGGTGATGCCTTCTTGCCGTCGGATATCCCATAGGCGTGCATCCCGCTGATAGTCTTCTGCTGAGGGATAGACATGAAGTAACCCAGTTTTTCGGATCAGCTCGGGGACGCCCGCGGCCTTGGCCATGTCCAGATGCAGATCCGGCGCGTCTCGAAGCAATGCGCGCAAACCATGGGCGGTCTGAGCGATCTGTGGGTAGGTCCAGCCAGCGCGCAAATAGCGAACCAACCAGGGAAATGCCGAAGGAAGATAACGCCACCGTATGGTCAGCGGCCCAGACGGATCCCATAACCATCCCGGAATCTTTCTCCAGACACCCGGTGTAGCTGGCGGAATGATCGAGTGTGACGACAGCCATCCCGCGTTGCCAAAACTCGAGGCCTGGCGGCTGCCTGCGGGCTCTGGATCGACGATGGTCACACGACACCCCATTCGAAGCGCGTGAAGGGCGCTCGCGGCCCCTACGATTCCGTTGCCGATCACGACGACATGGGACGGTCTCATCACTGCCGACGGAACGAGATCAATTATTTGTGGATGGTTGACCGACCGCCATCGATATGAATCGTTTGACCGGTTATCCATCCCGACTCATCGGACAACAGGAAGGCGGCCATCTTGGCCATCTCTGCAGCGATACCCAGGCGAGGAATAGGGTGCATAGCGGCAATTGCCTCACTCATTTTTGCGTTCTGCGTAAACACACGGGCCAGTGGAGTGTCGGTAAGGCTTGGGGCGATGACGTTCACGCGAACATGCGGAGCAAGCTCTGCGGCGACTGTTCGTGCCAATCCCTCGAGTGCTGCCTTTGCGGACGCAATAGCCGCGTGGTTTACGAAACCTTTTGTTGCCGCTATAGAAGAAAAGAGCACAACTGAGCCATGATATTTTGACAAAACAGCACTCGCTTCTTTAATTGCCAAAAACGCGCCAACGGTGTTCACCAACATAGCGTTCACGATATCGTCGGCCGTGGTCCGCCCGAGCGGCTTGAGATTGATGGTGCCGATGCAGTAGGCCAGACCATCAAGACGCTCCTGGCTCGCAGTCCGCACCGCTTCAGCGATCGAGGATGCATTCACTACATCGACGTTCAATAACCGATCTGCGGGGATTGGCAGTTCATTCGTGGGCTGAGGGGTTCGCGTGGTGGCGTACACCGTGTGCCTATGGCTGTGTAATAGGGATACGAGATCCCCGCCAATGCCTCCAACACCGCCAAAGACAAGAAAGGTTTTAGGATTGGTCGTCATAAAAGTCGCCTTGAGTGAGCTGCAGCACTTTGTTCGGCAGACGATCCGCTGCAAAGATAGTCTGACACCCCGTGCCACGAACGGTCAATTGGATGGAGTAGCTTAACGGACTGCAGAATCTTATGATGAAAAACCGGAACTTAAAGTAACGGATTTCCTCAGTATGGCTCAGCGTGTGGCGCGATCCTGGGTGGTAAAAAGATGACCCGTTTTAACAAAGATCGTACAGCCCTCTTTACTAAAAGGTTGGTGCAGGCTCATATGCGGGCTTCGTATCCACGAACCTTCTGGATAGACGCCATGCTCGTCTTCAAACACCCCCCGCACCACATATATCTCCTCACCTCCGTGGTGCCGATGGGGGTTGAAGTAAGTCTGTGGCGCCCAACGCACCAGCGTTGACCCGCTGCCCTGTCGCATGAGCGGCATGACGTAAAGGCCATCCACCAGACCTTGAAGCCAGGGTGCATTGTTCGTATCGACCACTTCCCGTTCGGTTTGTTCAACCCCCAGGTGGCGTAACTTTACAAACAGCGTGCAACCGGTGGAGCTGTATGGCGTGTGAGCCGACCCCGGTGGGTTCATGATGTAAGTGCCCGCAGGGTAATCGCCCGTCTCGTCGCTAAATACGCCCTCCAGCACAAGAATCTCTTCGCCACGGTCATGACTGTGCTTCGAGAACTGAGCGCCAGCTTCATACTTGACGATGGATGTAGCTTTAGCGACCTCATCGCCATGTCGCTCCAGTAAACGACGCAAAACACCAGCCTCGGGGCTTACCACCCAAGGTAACTCATGGTGATTGAGCACAACCCGTTTGCTGTAATCAGAGTGAAGATTCATGTTGTTGAAAATAATCTCAGTTAAACGCCTGCTCTCGGACTGTACAGGAAGACAGTGATGCCACTATGCTTAGAACGGTCAAGAAAGTTATAACACGCATCGAGTTGGACATTTCGCTAGCCTAACTATAGCCGATCGATTAACCAATATAGCGCAATCATCGCAATGACAATCGAGCCCATGAACACAAATCCCCAGCGATAAAACGATGTCGCCCGGAGTTTCCAGGCGATGGGGAAGAATATAGTAACAATCGCCAACTGACCAAGTTCAACGCCAATATTAAATCCTAGTAACGCGGCGGTGAGCTGATCGGATGGGAGCCCAAGGTCAGCAAGAACGCTCGCAAATCCAAACCCGTGAATGAGACCAAATACCAGTGCAATCTGCCAACGTAGGTGAATAAGTGTCTTCGTGAGGTTGCCCAGGGCTGCAAAAATGACTGAGGCGGCGATGATGGGTTCAACAAGTCCGTCAGGTGGCGTAATGATAGTGAGGACGGTAAGCCCAAGCGTAATGGAATGCGCGAGGGTGAAGGCGGTGACGACCGCAACGACGTTTGTCAGTGCAGACTTGATATCCTGCTGTGGACGCCATTGCCCAAGGGTTGCAGGTGTTCGTAAGAAAACGCAAGGAAGCAGGAGGCTAATTAAGAACAAGATATGGTCCGCTCCGATCCAGATATGCCAGACTCCCTCAATCAGATAGTTTCCTAATACTGCAGCAAAACCAGTGGTGGATGGATCCAGAAGATGGGCCGGTCGATCGGGGCTTGTGATGGCACTGATGGTGATGCCGTTAAAAGAGGCTTTCATCAGTCCGCGGTGCAGGGCATCTTGGTCAAAGAAGAGGGTATAGCTTAGAGAGAGCGCCTTTATGCCTGTATCCACGGGGCAGCGGATCTGAGCGACTAAACTAAGATAGTTTTCTTCGCCGTAGGTTGCCGCTGCCCAGTCCGGCTCTACCAACCTGCATAAGGCAGCGGATTGCTCGATCTTTAGACCTTCATTTATCCAACTTGTGATTGAGCCCAGTTGTGAATTGACTTCCGGCCAGCGGATAGCGCCATCGCGATCCTGGTCAAGATCAAATCTCAAGGCAAGATCCCGTAAGGGCAAGTCTAGCCGTAGGGAGGGAGGCGTTCCCGGATCCGCGGAGATAGTGATATAGCTCGTGCTACTGGAGTGGGCCCATGCTATTCCGGTGGATAAAAGTATTGCCCAAACAAACGTCACCAGTGCCATGACTCGAACAAGACCTACCCGAAATTGATCTGTCAGATTCATCGCTGCTCCGCTGACGGAATCGCCTGACGTATTTCCATCATGAGACGATCAAGATCGGGGTCGCGGTAGCCAGTTTCAGATTGCCACTGCAGGAGTACCGATGCCTGTTTGGGCGATCCGCTTTGGATGGCCGCTTCAGCGAATAGAAGTGCATCTGCCGGTTCCCGTTCTGTCTTCCAGGCGGCTTGTGCCATTTTGAGCGCTGTCTTGGCATCTCTTTTGATCATGAGCTGGTATTTGATGATCGGTCGTTCGTGGATCGAATCCCCTCTGGCTTCCTGCTGGCGGAGTCGTTGTTCAAGCTCAGCGATAAGCGATTGCTCTTGGCCGTTCTTTAGGCCTTGCGCGGACTGGATTGCCGCAACCAAAAGTGCGTCTGATCTTGGAGTTTGGTTATTTAGCCTCCAGGCCTCTGCGTACTTCCCATCACGATTAAGCAGATCAATTAAAGCTACTCTCAGGCCATGACCGGCCGATCCCGTCTTAAGATGAGACTCCCAGACTCTTCTCGCATTGCTTCTGTCCCCTGCTACGCGGAGCGCTTCCCCTCTGTGAAAAGCTAGCCACTCTTGCGCATGCTGTCCCTGATAATTTGGATGGCCGAAAAGGCGATCCAACGCGATAGTCGCGCTCTTGGGGTTGCCGGTTCTATAGAGCAAGACGGCGTTACAGCTTTCTTGCTCTATCCGACCAAAGCGGCTACCGATTGCCGAGCATTCTTCTCGCGCCTTTGCGATTTCAGCCCTCACCATATAGATCGCAAATCGCCAGGACCAGAATTCGGGTTGTTGAGGGTCTTTGGCAATTGCCGCATCTAAGTCGTTCAGTGCCCCCTCGAAGTCATGCGCTCCCTGGCGTATCAGGGCACGAACGAACAGTGTTTCGCTAGGAAGTTTCTGCTGTTCCCACCAGGGTTTCAACATGGCTTTGGCGTTTCCCAACCAGCGCAGATCCCCCTGTCGAATAGCCGTCAGAATGGCTGCTCTGGCCGAGTCCGTCGCGGTGTCGATGTTTTGGGGATCAAGGCGCCAGTGCTCAAGCGCTTCGCGCAGACGACGGACCTCCGTTTGGTTCGATTCGGTCTTGAGCAGAACCTTCGACTCCTGGGGATGAAATCGCGTCTGAGCCCAGGCGGCGGCTGGCAGTAAAAGGGCTAAAAAAAGGGGGACGATCAATAGGGTTGGAGAGGAAACGCCCTTGACGAAAGCCATGGGCAGTCCCCAAAATCCACGAACGTCACTTAGTGCTCTCATTTCCTGGGACCTCAGTGCGTTCCTCTTAAATGTGTCAACTCTACAGGTGAAAACTGATGAAATCCGTACTGACTGTTGTGGCTTCCGCTCTGATTGCCGTTTCTGCCCCTGCTTTCGCTATGAACCATGGCGGCGGCAAGATGGACGACAAAAAAGTCGATTGCAAAAAGCCAGAAAACAAAGACAAGAAAGAATGTAAAGAAGCGCCTAAGAAGTAAGCACACGTCTTCCCAAAAAACCCTCTGGCGGATCACTTTTCAGAGGGTTTTTTATTGGACAAAGCGGATTGAATCCGGAAATTCTAGTGCAGTTTGAGAGCGGGAATGATCAGCCGTGCAGATGCTGTCTTCCGCCAGAGGCATTTGATTCAGTACCTGCCGCTATGCTGATGCGAAACGTTCCAACAGGGAAACCCCTTCAGTCACCAACAACTATATGACAGAGACCATTAGGATTGACTTTGTTTCCGACATTGCTTGCCCATGGTGCGCCGTGGGTCTGGGTAACCTGAACAAGGCGATCGCTTCCATGAAAGGCCAGGTTCAATTCGAAGTGCATTTTCGCGCATTTGAGCTGAACCCAGATATGCCGAAAGGCGGCCAGGACGTCATCGAGCATCTGACCGAGAAGTACGGAATAAGCGTTGAACAGGTGAAAGAGAACCAAGCCCAGATTCGTGCAAAAGCGATTGAGGCGGGATTTGCGTTTCATCCAGAAGGTCGCAAGTGGGTCTACAACACGTTTGATGCTCACCGATTGCTATTCTGGGCTGTTCAGGAGCTTGGCCTTGAGCAACAAGCACTTCTGAAGACGGAGCTACTCAGTGCTTACTTTTGCTTAGCGGTTAATTTAGATGAGCAACAACATTTACTTGATGCCGTTATTCGCGCAGGACTCAACCCCGTGCGTGCGACTCAGGTCTTGGATAACAATGAATTTGCCCAAGATGTTCGGGAAGAAGAGAAGCGTTATCACAGCCTGGGCATTCATTCGGTGCCGTCGATTATCTTGAATGAACAGTATCTGATTCAGGGCGCTCAGCCTCCTGAGTCCTTTGTCGGTGCGTTTGAGCAGCTGTTAGCAAAAACAGCCTCATAAAAGCAAAAGCCCCGCGGAGGGGGCCATTTGATAATGGTGGCGATTCAGGGATTTGAACCAGGAAGCTTCCGATGCATTTTCTCTAAACCGACTTTTAGTGGCGAAAGATTATTTGCGATGATTAGCCAAATTGCATCAAGGT
>JACCEA010440312.1_pt1 | contig 24942 bp, 21 predicted proteins | sample 7449851 | NCBI WGS metagenome assembly JACCEA01 (sample SAMN15323453, study PRJNA562643) | freshwater metagenome | isolation source: river surface water | place: USA:Blue River Watershed | collected 2017-08-18 | reverse complement strand
AGATCAGCAAAACCCACCAAATTATTGATCTTGGTATCGACCTGCGACAGCGTTGGACCTATACCGGCATAAACCGTGCCTCGCTCAAACGATTGACCAAAATACGGAATCAAAGAGAATTGATGATTGATGGTCTTTTGATAAGAACTCGCGATCGCGTTACCTGTAAAAGGCGTGCCATTAGAGTACGAGCCATATTGAGGCACTCGAATGTAGTCATTGGTTGAAGTGGTGCCACCCAGGTAGCCGTAGGAAAATTTCACTCCCCACAGGTAGTCAGAACCTTGAAGCTTTTGAAAATATCCACCTTGAATCAAGGGAGATATACCATTAGCAGTAGGCATATCGATACCCACCGGAGGACCGCCTGCAGTCCCTGAGGAGACAGGTGCACCCGTGGATGTATTCGTGACATTGGAGATGCCTGTGGCCTCAAGCATCTGTCCTTTGAACTGCGTGGAATTCAGACCAAAACCAAGACCGATGTAAGCGCCGGAGTTCGGGACAAGTGAGACAGAGTTTGATTGGGCACAGGCGAATGCCGGGATACCCGTCAAAAGAGGAAGTGCCATGCCGAGGAAAAATGCTTTGTTCATTGCGATGGCCCGAGTAAGTGATGCAGGACCACCAGTGTAGAGCGCACCACATTATTAAACCATGCGCGTTTGGCAAGGGTATTTTCAGCAAAATCATGCAACAGAGAATCTGACGAATACTGACATCAAGCATCCACTGATCCGCAGGCACGCTAGTATCACAATCTATTACAACTAAAGTCTCAGCAAGGATAATCCTCGTCAAACGACTTGTATTTCGACCGATTCAAAATATTTATTTGATCACTCGAAGTATCTTGATATCAATTTCAGTCGGTTCATGAATTCAACTATTGAGCCATGACGAGCTAGGACACAGAAGATTAGACGCTTTAAACGGACGTATTGAGATGAATCATGAAATCAACCTAAATGAATGGCCCGAACTTAGTGAAGGCGATCAACTTGCAGATGCGGCCATTCAAGATTGGCTCAAGGCAGCGCCACAAGAAAAGGATTGGTTAATTCAAGGCGTCAAGCAAGGCGTTCAGTCGATTCCTCAAGCACCAATATCCTATCGGTTGTTTCTCAGTCAGGCTGAAGAATTGTTAAAGAATTCCCCATGCCTGAAACAAGCCTCGATCCCCTATTTATATGTCGGACCACTCTGGCTGAGTATCTCTTTAGGTCCCGGAGCGCTACTGCACACCTATACAGATCCAGCAATTGCCAACACTCTGGTTCAGACGGGAAAGCTCGTGAATGAAATGGCGTCCAAACGTCTGTCTGAAACTCAACTCTGGCTCTTGAAGCTTTTGCAAGAAGGCGCCTGGGAGCCGGGAGGTTCGGGATATGTGCACACGCTTCAAGTTCGACTGATTCATGCAAAAGTTCGTGCAAGTATTAAAAAAGACGCCCCGCACTGCAGCAACATACAACCTCTTGATCAGAGACAAATGGTTCGTACCTGGTTGGATTTTGCGGTCTTATCACCACAAGCGCTTGAGCGACTTGGAATTGAATGGAGCGAGGAGGAGCAACATCATGTCGCAGCGCTTTGGCATCTCGTCGGACAACTCTTAGGTATTCCCGTGAGAATGATGTCAGAACTTGCCCAACCCGGTCGCGCTTTGGATTGGTTAAAAAAATTCGATCAAGTTATGCCTTCACCCAACGAAAAATCGAAAGTCCTGACTCTTTCTATGCTGGAGGCGATGGGGCAACGCATGTCTTTAGCGATGAAGCTCCCAGAAAATATTGCCACTTCACTCATGCACGGATTTGCACGCCATATCCACGGTGATGCTTTAGCCGATGCAGTCGGCGCTTCAGACACTTCACTGACCTCACTCATACCGACGTATGTCAATGCCAATCGCTACCACATGCAACAAGTTAGAGAAGACTCCCATTACAAACAGACTGCAATAGAGCAATCAGCCAGGCAAATCCAATCAATTTGCGCCCAAATAGACGGTTCTGCAGCCTATCAGCAAAATTAAATGTCCTACAGAGGGAATGAGAATAAATCATGTATTTAACATCAGGACTTCATCGCTCACTGCAACGCCATCCGAAGAAAATCGCGATAGTGAGTGGTCATCGTCGTCAAACTTACGCCGAATTAATCGAACGTGTCTCACGAAGAGCCTCTGCCCTGCATAAACTAGGATTAAAGGCAGGAGATCGTCTGGCGATTGTCTCTCAAAACTCAGATCGAATGATCGAGTTGCTGTTGGCGTGCTGGTGGTCTGGATTAGTCGCACAACCCGTGAACACCCGTTGGACGCCCTCAGAGATGGGCTATGCGATTGCAGACTCTGGAGCACGAGCAGTCGCGACTTGCTCAATTATGCTGACCATTGTTCAGGCAATCGATTCAGACATGCCGACACTTGATTGGCGCGTGTATCTGGACGATGATCAGGAACCGGAGGGCTACATCAACCTAGAAAAAATGTCGGATTCAAGTCATCCAATGGAAGACATGCGATGCGCCGCAGATGCCTTAGCCGCAATAGTTTACACAGGTGGTACGACCGGTTCACCTAAAGGTGTCATGTTGTCTCATGGAAATTTCTGGTCCTCCCTTGTGGGTCGCATGGTGGAAGTACCCAGCGCATCCGATTCGGTGACATTGCTCACCTCGCCGATGTTTCATGTCGCAGGACTTTCTAGAATGATTTTGCAAATTCTGGTGGGAGGCACATCCGTCACGCTGCCAAGTTTTCAACCTCAATCCGTCATTGCGCTGATCAAACAAGAGGGTATCCACGATTTAATGCTGGTACCCAGTATGCTCCAGATGCTGATCAATACAGAAAATTTTGATCCAGGATGCCTTCCGAGCCTAAAGAGAATTTTCTGGGGAGCTGCCCCCATTGCATTACCTTTACTGCAAGAAGCATTAGCGAGATTCCCATCTGTCGAATTCGTCCACTCCTATGCCATGACAGAAACGGCAGCCTCTATTTCTGTCTTGGCCATCGAAAACCGTCCTGCATTTATTCAAAGCAACCATGTCCGATCTGTCGGACGCGGAACCTTGTCATCTGAAATACGAATCGTCAATGAAAGGGGTGAGCCTGTTTCCTGCGGTACGAATGGAGAGATTTTGCTAAGAGGTCCCGGAATCATGCAGGGGTATTGGCGCCGTCCTGTGGATACCGAAAAAGCATATCTGGATGGGTGGTTACGAACAGGAGATGTGGGATACCTGGATGAGGAGGGCTATTTGTTTGTGACAGACCGCCTTAAAGACATGATTATCTCTGGCGGAGAGAATATTTATCCGGCTGAAGTAGAAAGTGCGATCTGCAGCCATCCGAGTATCAGCCAATGCGCTGTTATCGGTGTCCCTCATGAAAAGTGGGGAGAAAGTGTCCATGCGGTGATCGTACTCAAGGCAGGAATGACGGCCAGTGAAGAAATCATGATTGATCACTGCCGTCATTTGCTCAGTCGTTTCAAATGCCCGCGATCATTTGAATTTAAAGATTCTTTACCGCTGACTGCTGCAGGAAAGGTTGATAAAAAGTTTTTACGATCGACTCATGCTACAAGCCAAACAGCAATCTGACGAATACTTACATTTAGTAAAAATGTTGTATTTAGGTCAGAATTTATGACGAATACCGACACCAACTAAGGAGTAAGTCAATCCCTGACTCATGCTGTAGTTCGTTGCGTACGCACCCATTGCATAAATGTTCGTCCGCGGAGTGAAGTTATATGTGTATGCAAAACTGTAAACGGTTTGAGTATCGATAGGAAAGAAAGTTGTGGACTGCATACCACCAGTCGGTTTCGCCATCTGCCAGGATAGAAAAATATTAGTCACTTTATTAGGTGTGTAAGTCAGCCCTAATAGATAGGAATCAACAGCGATATTCGAATCAAAAATAATACTGTTATTGGTGTTACCAAGATTGCTAGGTTGCGAAAAAGTTTGTATGAGCTGAGCGGGATTTAACCAAGCGTTTCGTGTTTGCCCATAAGCGCCTGACAATTTAAAAAGACCGATGTCATACGCGGCACCGAGTATCCATGCCGATGCGTTCGGTACTTGTCCTTTGGCGGTTGCGGCATTGGGATAATATGCGTCATAGGTTGCTGTCGTATAAAGTGGACCGCTCTTGTATTGAATACCAGACGAGAGTGCACGCAAGTTATCCTGACTCGCGAAGTTGTAATCTCTGGATTCTCCAGGCACAACAGGATAGTTACCGTCTATGACATAGGCCGAGGGAATCTGAGAAGAGAAGGTATAGCCCACGCCAGCTTTGAAGCCCTCGATACGATCAGTCTCTAATCGAATCATATTGCTGAAGCGTTCAGCGTTCGCAGAACCAAATGACAGACCCAGCGATGCAGAAGCAAACTCACCCGGTCCGAACGGTGTGAGCTCAGATACGTAATCGTTCGCAAAATCATATTGTCGGCCCAGACGAAAGTTTCCCAAGCCTTTATAGCTAGCTCCTAACCAGGCTTGTCTGCCAAAAATCCGACCACTTTGACTGAACGTACCATTGCCGATGTCAAACCCATTTTCCAACACGAAATTTATATCAGTATTGTCAGAAACTTTTTCTCTGCCCTTTAGGCCGAAGCGATTACCTGATTGGCCACCACTCACCATCGCAAAGCGTGATGCGCTGCCGTAAGTCCCAGAATCATTGGCGGAGTGATTTTGATATGCAAAGCCAGAATCGACAGTTCCGTATATTGTGAGTGATGACTGTGCAAAAGAAAGGCTGGTCGTTGCAAAAAATGTTAAAGAACAATGACGGAAAAAAGTAATCAATCGCATTCTAAAATCCTTGTATTGAATGAACCGCTATAGCTGGATCTTAGGGATTAGTTGTAATATCGACAAGAAGGCTTGACTAAGTTAAATTTATTACAGCCGCGTAGTGGAAAATAAAACCGATGGGACTGGCACGATCGGTGCCACAATTAATTAAGTTACCTTGAGACAAAAATGAGTCACTCTAGAAGCTTCAACAACATTAACCGCCGTCTTTTCCTACAAGCGGTGGTTTCTCAAACAATCGTTGCCTCGGCAATCATCATGCCATGGGCGACCCAGGCGCAGCCTGTCGACTTTTCCAAGAAACCCATCACACTGGTTGTCCCCTTTGCCGCAGGTGGAGGCACTGATAGCATCGCCCGAGATTTGGCGAAATTATTGAGTGAAAAGCTAAAAACCCCTGTGGTGGTTGAAAACAAAGGTGGAGCAGGCGGCTCCATCGCAGCCAATGGCGTCGCCAAAGCAGCTGGCGATGGCCATACCCTTCTTTTTGTGACTTCAACTTTTGCAACGCATGCCGCATCTGATCCCAAGCCTAGCTATGATCCGATCAAGGACTTTGCTCCGGTTGCCTTGCTAGGGAGTGGCCCTCTTGTCGTCGTGACATCAAAAGACTCCGGGATCACCACGATGGCGCAGCTTTTAGAGCGTGCCAAGAAATCGCCTGGTGAGCTCGCCTACTGCACCTCTGGACCAGGAGGCATCAACCACTTGGCAGCGGAAATGTATGCACAGGCGACTGGTGTCAAAATGACTCATGTCCCCTACAAAGGAAGCGGCCCTGCGACTCTAGACTTGATCGCAGGACGGACACAGGTATTTTTCTCCACAGTCCCGACGATACGTGGACAAATCCAAAGTGACAAAGTCAACCTGCTCGCTGTCACATCGAAAGAACCCTCATCCATGTTTCCGGGCGTACCGACTGTGATTGAAAGTGGTGTTCCTGGTTACGAGGTTTCAACCTGGTGGGGAATTGTTGCGCCTAAATCAACACCGGCAAACGTAGTTTCGGCCCTGAATGCTGCGATCAACAGCGAATCACCTGCCTTAAAAGATCGTTTCGAACGTGAAGGGGCAAGTCCATTTTATGGTTCTCCCGCTGCATTTGGCTCGATGATGGAAAATGAGCTGCAGGGGTGGCGCAAAGTCGTGAGTGCAGGGATTAAGTTGGATTAGTACTTAAAACCGACGAATTACGACAAAATAATTCAAAATGCATGGCCGCAGAAGTCGGCGGCTTACACTTGGATGCAACTTATATTCATCATTCAAGGGCGTGCAATGAGAATTAAAACTTTTTCAGCGATAGCACTGGTTGGGGCTTTATCAGGCTGTACAGGTATCAATTCAAGCAGTTTTGGAGACATGTCTACCGCATATCGACAAGTCGTTGAAAACTACAGCAATGAAAATATTCTTTTAAACATCGTACGCTCATCGAAGAATATGCCGTTGAGCTTTCTAGATATTCCCTCCGTCATTGGAACTGGGAATGTAATGGCCAATGCAGGTGTGAACACGACGCAAAGCGCAGGAACGCAGGTGACACCTCCTTCGGTCACGACAGGATCTCTTGGGCTTTCCGTCAATAATGGCTTTACCTTCACCCAAGCCTCTCTAGATAACGCACAATTCATGCAGTCTTTCCTGAAGGAAATTCCTTTGGGTGTGCTGGGCGTAAAAGGCACCGAACGCCTACTGCCTCGCGCTGTTTCATATACGCTTTTAATTGAAAGTATTGAGTTAAGAAATAATAATCATTCTGTCCGTCGCTTCAACAACGATCCGCTTGATCCTAACTACAAAGAATTTCAAAATTTGCTGTATCTGTTGATCGAATCTGGATTAACCGTCGAAAACACTTTGGTTAAAACACCGCTCGGTCCTCCGATTGAGCAAGCGGCCTTGAGCAGATCACTGGATACTTGGGGAGGCTCGACCGTTGATAATCTTGCCAAAGGTCTGATCTCCTTTGAAAAGGTGAATAAAAACGGCAGAGAGCTATACCAGCTGGTCAGAAACGATCAACAGCCGCGTGTGTGCGTGAACAAATATCGAACACAAGAATTAATCGGAGATATGCTAAGCCCGCAATCTTATTGCAATGACTCACCAAGATTTGCAAAGCCTGATTTGGAATACGCCAATGCGATCAAAGCAATCATTTCTCATTACCCTGATGCAAAAAATCTAGAGTTTGTCATCGGTGTCCGTTCGCCTGGAAACGTGTTCGATTTTCTGGGCTCTGTATTAAATGCGCAATTCGAGGGAGATGGATCAAAGGAAGTTATGTTGCAACCCTCTAAATCCGTATTCGACAGTTACAACCAGCGCTACAAAAAACCCCTGCCTTTGTTCAAAGTGTATAAAAACGCAGGCAACATTGACACTGCCGCCTCCGTTAAATACAAAGGCATCACGTACTCAGTGGCGGACAACGATGAGTCTTACACTAAGGACGTGATGGAGTTTATGGCGACTTTGGTCACAATTGCCAAGATACCTGGAGCGATCCCGGCCTCTCCTGCCGTGATTGTGAGGTAAGTCTATTTTCTGATTAACGGATACGAGCCGGGGAAATACTGGCGACAGTGAACTCCTTGAGAGTGACTTTCCCGTCTCGATCCGTATCCATGGCGATGAACTGCGCCTCGGTAAAGCCTGCACTCAGTGCTTCAGAGCTGCTGAGCACGCCGTTACGATCCAGATCCCATTCATCAAAAGGTGAACCCGCATTACCACCTGCACCACCATTTCCACCAGCACCTTTTCCACCAGAGCCACCTGATCTCATATTCGGGGCAAGACCACCTCTGGTCGGGTCTTCGACAATGGCGCCACCATTACCACCTGCTGTCCCGCCATTGCCTCCTTGTGCAAAGGCACTGCTCCCCAGTGCTGCAACAGTTAAAGCAATCGTCAGTTTTTTCAATATGTTCTCCTTAAGATGAAGTCTGAGCTTGATTTGGCATAAAAATCTGGACGTGACCCATTTCATAAAGATCTCTCAAAGATTGGGACACAAGAATTTTGAGAGCGATAATTTCAGAGGTAGATGTCACAACAGACTCCATGGCAGAGCGAATTGATATAGACACATCCATTTGTTCAATCAACTGATGCAAAAATCTTGGTAACTTGAAATGCAGATTACCCCTGCTGCACCGCAAATAATCAGCTACCAAGGAATCATGATCGATATTTATATTGCTACCAGGCGACATCCGAAATGTATAAGCAAATAGAGCGTCGCTATCAAAAGGAATCCTAGCTTTTGCGACATAATCGGGGTGTGCAGCCATCCAACGATGCGTGCCTCGGGACTGCAACAAAAGATCACAAACATGAGCAGCCTGTTCACTCGAAAGTTCGCCTAGCCGTGACCAAAGTGGATGATCCTCGGGGATCTGTGCACGCAAGCTGTATTCGGCAGGCTCGCACCAATTTAAAAACTCGAGGCCTGAGCGTCTTGTAAAAGAAAAAATCTCTTTGACTGAATAAGCTTGATCGACAGGATTCAGGAATGTATCAACAATACCAGCGTCATAATTCAAATCATTTGAATTGTGTATATATCTGTTGACAGGGTGATCTTGAGGCAAAGATTGCAGTACAGCTTTTATCAGACTCACATCTGTGGATGTTTGCTCAAGACGCATTAGTCGAAATGCTTCCTGTAGCGGATACACGCCCATGCGCAAGTGCTTGCCATACACCATGATGTTCAAGATCCCGTCTGGACGCAAAACTGAAGCAAGTGCTTGCAGGCCTTTATCCGGGTCATGCAGATGATGCAACACTCCAGTACATGTAATGAAATCAAAATTACGGCCTGTTTGCGCAATTTCAGTAAGATCGATTTCAAGCAATTCAAGATTGCTTAATGCATGGCGATCTTTCAACGATTGTTGATGAGACAAACTCGAATCAGAAACATCGATTCCCAGCACGTTCCAGTTAGGATTCATACACGCGTAATAAGCGGCTTGATTACTTCCACATCCGGCACATAAGACATTTAGTTGAGAATCGACACGACGACTGTCTGACCACATCAAGGGCCAATAATAAGTTGGATCACCGATCTCCATAAACCCGCCTGAGGAAATAGCTTTCCTAATGTCAGAAATTGGTTTCGGATATACCCAGTGACGATACTGTTCACGCATAGCGTTATTTAGTCCCCTCAATCAAACGCACTGTATTTCAATCACTATACATTTGAAAAATGATTCTTACAGAGCCAAAATCCGACAAATTCTGACGAACAAGATATTGTCAGAATCAGGAGATATAGAATTCTTCCACCTTTCTTCAAGTACCGAGACAGAGTGGAACTCAATCATGCATAACAAAAAAACCCCAAAAAATTCGTTAAGAAAATTTTTAAAATTCGGCCTTGCAGGCTTGAGCGGGATGACACTGGGTCTGCCCTTCGGTTTTTCTTTAGTTCAAGCCGACCCTCGGTATAGCTTCATTGATGCAAACCATCAAATTACTGGCGCAAATGGACTCTGGGTTCGAAATGCTATTCAAACCATGTGGCGTGATCGTCAGCAATCGGGGGTAACGCCTCTTATCAAGCTTGACTGCCCTTTCGATCCAAAAATAAGTATTTATCTCAAGGATGAATCTAAATCCAGAACAGGCAGTTTGAAACACCGCGTCGCATGGGCACTTTTGATGCATGCGTTGATCGAAGGGAAAATTGGTCCTCAAACACAGCTGTATGAAGCTTCAAGTGGAAACACAGCGATCGGAGAGGCCTATTTCGCCAAGCTTCTCAATCTAAGTTTCACAGCAGTGATGCGACCCGGTGTGAGTGAAGGAAAACTGAAGGCAATACGTGACTTTGGTGGAAATACCGAAATACTGACTGAAGGTATCACGCCGAGTGAATTTATACGTCGTGCATTGGAAAAAGATCCTCTTGCCTACAATATTGATCAATTCGCCAATGCGGAAAAAGCGCTCGATTACTACAAAGGCAATCCGGCTGCCACGATGAATTTGGCAAATGAAATTTATCTTCAACTCCAGCATAGTGATCACGCATGTCCACAGTGGTTTGTGGCCGGTGCAGGCTCTGGTGGCACGGCAACAAGCATCGCCCGATACATCAGGAAATGGTCTGACTATGACAGATCATGTCCCGCAAAACTTGTAGTCGTCGATCCTGAAGATTCCATCTTGATGGATTGGTTCAAATCGGGCGATAGTTCGATCTCGATCGCGAAAGGTTCGAGAATCGAAGGGATCGGCTCACGTGGGCCAATCAGAATGGGAAGCACCTTCAGCCTGTTACGTGAAGGGGTAGACAAAATGATTAAAGTTCCTGATGTTGACTCAATCGCAGCCATGCACCTGGTATCTAAACTCGTCGGTTTTGATGTGGGTCCATCAACGGGTACAAATTTTTGTGGGGTATTAAGTATCGCAAGTGCAATGCATCAATCTGGTCAATCAGGAGCAATTGTTTCTATTATCTGCGATGGGGGAATGCGCTATGCAGATAACTACTACAGTACATCATGGCTTGAAAAATCTGGGCTTCAATATCAAGAATCGCTCAAGCGTATCGAGACATTCTGGAATAAAGGTCAATGGCTCTGAGTCAACCATAGGAGTATGTCGCAATTGGTAAGTATTGGTATTTAACTTAGATGCTACATTTTTAGCCAAATACTCAATTAATCAACAATTTTTCTCAAACATATCCAATGATGCGCTCACTTATCTCTGCAAGTATTTTATTGAGTCTTTCCCTGATCAGTCCTTCAGTGATGGCTACACCCAGCCCAGACCCCATAGAAATTGATACAGGTCGTTTGCAGGGACAAATTCGCAAAGCACCATCTGGTAAAAATGTGATCGAATATCGAGGTATTCCCTATGCGCAAAATCCTACTGGTGCATTGCGCTGGAATTTGCCCAAACCGGCAACTCCTTGGGCAGGCACTCGGGATGCCAGTCAGTTTGGTTCGGCTTGCCCGCAAGTATCACGATTTAACCTGACAGATAGCAGCATTGATGAGGATTGCCTCAGTATCAACGTCTCTGCGCCAGCCGATATTAAGTCTGGAGAAAAGCTACCCGTGTTGTTCTGGATTCACGGCGGTGCTTTTGTTGGTGGTGCGTCCAACCTGTACCGTTCAGACAAACTTGCCGCCGAGGGGCGCATGGTTGTCGTCACGACGAATAAAAGACTTGGGTTTCTTGGTTTCGTCCCACTCCCAGGCCTCGAGAAAGAGGCCGTCAATGGTAATTTTGGAATAGAAGACCAGAGAGAAGCATTGCGCTGGATTCAACGCAATATTTCGACTTTCGGGGGAGATCCTAAGAACGTTACAGTATCAGGTGAGTCTGCTGGCGGTGCATCCGTCTGCATGCATCTTGCGAGTCCTGATCAGGTCAAAGGTCTTTTTCATAAAGCGATGATCGTCAGTGCGGGGTGTTTGGCCCCTATCAAGACGACTTCCGAGGCCATGAACGCAATTGGAAAAGTGATTACAAAAGATCTGGGTTGTCCTGAAGACTCTGATCTCAAATGTTTGCGCGGTAAATCCGTTGCAGACATCCTGAAAGCTCAAACAAAATTTGCAGATGAAAATCCAACCGATCTAGCCATTTATGCACCAACACCTGGCACCGTATCACAACCTAATGCGACGATTCCAACTTCGATCTCAGACGCTTTGAATCGACAAAATGGCGGTAAATTCTCGACTGTTCCCTTAATAGTCGGGGGAATGGAAAAAGAACTCCTTCTTTACGTCGGCTATTGGTGGCAAGATGCACTCGGTGGAAAAGGTCCCGCAGTAGATAATCAAACCATTAAAAACCTGTGGTTAGGAAAATTTTATGGGCAAAATGCAAAAGCTGTAGAGAAAAAATACGGCTTTGACGATCCCAAAGTGGGCGCCCAGAGACTAGGCGAAGTACTTTCTGACTTTAATCCTTTAGTAGGTATTAACAACTGCCTTTACTACCGGACAACAGACAAGATTATTGCGTATCCAGGCGCACTATCCACTTATGTATTTGAATTCGCTGATCCTAATGCCATCGTCAAAGGCGTAGGCATCATGCCCCCCTACCCAGATTTTCCACTTGGTCCTGTGCATTCCTCAATCATCAATTATTGGTTTCCAAACTATTCAAATAACAAAAAAATCAATGCACCTGATTTGGCTCCAAAATCCCAAGCACTCGGTGATCTGATGATTCAATATCTGGCCTCCTTTGTATCAACAGGCCATCCCAAAGCAACCGGGCTGTCAACATGGCCAGAATACAAAAACAGTCAGACTGTTTTTAAATTCACACCAGGACAAGTTGGCCAGTTTGATGCGGGTCAGGCTCATCAGTGCGATTGGTGGAAAGGCATCTACCCTAATCCATAAAGATTCAATATACGAATACTCTAAGGAATGTAGAAATGAGAATAGCTAAAAAAGCAATTAAAAAAGTGCCTGGAAAAAATCGTCAAACCGAAAATCTCACGGACTTTGCAACCAAAACTGCCGCATCTATTACGGAAGCGATTAGTCGAAGTGGTCAATTCAATCATTCTGATGGCAAGGTGAATGTCAATATCCACGTAGGCGACATTATTTTGATCGGTTTTGACGAGGCCATTGACGCTGAAGAATGGGGTATGAGGGAAAACAATACTGAAATAATTGGTGACAAGCGATCTCCCGGTAAGACTCAAAAAAATACAAAAGCGGATGCTGAGCAAAACGAAAACAAAAAAATTTCTCGTACAGTTAGTTTTAAAAAGGGTGCGCTTCAGCTGAATGCCACTGAGAACTCGGAGCCGATGAAAAAATCTACAGCATCAAAAAAATCAATACTAAAAACTGCTGCAAAAGCGACTCGCCGTAAATAGTACTGTTGTAAATACAGTCATATTTTTCATTCTTCATTGGGGTTTATGTCATGAGCAAACGTATTGCATTGATCGAACGCGATATTAAAAAAAATATGACTTTCAAAGCTGATACCATTCATGTCATAGACGCTGAGGTTCACGTTACGCCCGGCGTCACACTCACGATCGAGGATCAAACAACAATACTGATCACGAATGGAATGAAAGAGAAATCCAGGCTTCGACGATCCGCCTTGATTTTTGATCAAGGCTCGACACTTTTGGCAAAACGTTTGTATATCAAGGCAGCGGATGAAAACTACAAACCTGTCAAGCAAAGCGATAACGCCGGCGTCTGGTTTTTAGGCAACTTCCAAGATGCGACGAAAGACACCGTTTCGGTCGTTGTGAATCGTAAAAAGCCTTTGTCATCATTCAATGCCGACATGATTGCCACCTATTACCTCGGCCGCTACGATCCACTCAGCGAAACAAGAAAGCAAAAGAAAATTGCAGTACGAGATGATATTGACGGGTTTTCAATATTGGGCGTAGGCAAAAATGAATGGAATGTCCGGGCAATCCGGAGTTTTTATTCAGCTGACGATGGTCTCGACATTACGAATTCACATGTTTCTTTTAACCGTATCGAAATCAAAAATCCGATGGAGGATGCTCTGAATATCAGCAGCAGTCGTGTCGAAATCCACAAGAGTTTGATAGTTGACTCGACAAAAGACACCCGCAAGGATCGCGATATTTTCGATCTTGAAGTGGACGATGGAGCATCCTTTGTGGAAATATATCGGAACTGTGCCATCGATATTCGTGGCTGTTTCGGAGATCAAGTAGTCTTGAGCTCCCTAGACTTGCCTCAGCCCAATAACAATCCTGAGGCTCGTTATGCATTCAAAGGCAAATCCAAGAAACGCTCCACCCTCGTTTACTCAATCTGTCGAGATTAATGATTTCGTTTGAACAGGAAACTCAATCATGAAGAATAACGCTCCTGCTAACCCACGAAACTCTCTTGAGTCTTTGATGTTTGCAGCAAGATGGTTGCAACTCCCGTTGTATTTTGGACTGATCATCGCGCTTGGAGCATATACCTACGAGTTCTTTATCCATTTATGGGAAGTGATTGAGCTGATTATGGTAAAGCGATCACCAGATCGTTATGTCATTTTGGAGGTTCTTGATCTGGTTGATATTGTTATGGTTGCGAACCTGTTAATTATGGTGATCGTTGGTGGGTATGAAAGCTTCGTTTCGCGACTCAATCTTGATGATCACCCCGACCAGCCTGAATGGTTAGCCCACGTTAATCCAGGTTCCTTAAAAGTGAAGTTAGCAATTTCAATCGTGACTATCGGTGCAGTCCATTTATTGGCGACATTCATCAATGCTGCCCAGATAGAAATGGAAACGATCCTCATGCAAATGGCGATTCAAATCGTCTTGATGGCTACAGCAGTCACGATCGTCGTTGTAGATAGACTTTCTATGAAATCACACTAGAGAACATCAGCAAATCTTGAGCTTGTGATAGTCGTTCACAAACACTTCATACAACACTCGCGAAGCGTCTTTTGCATGCTCTGCAATAGAAAGCGAAAAGTCAAAATATGCTTCTTTTTTAGCTAAGGTCCATCCTACAGGCGGCATGGTAGAGATATCTCTGATATTCGCAATCTTATCTGCCAGCTTGACAAGCTTTGCTTGATTCGAAAGTCCGGGAATGCTCGCCGCCTCTTTAAGTCTTCGTTCGGCTGAGCTTAGATTCATATCGTTTGTGACCTCTCTGACAATGTTTGTGACGTTGAGTCCAAATTTAGACTCTAACTCTTCGAAAGTTGTATCAGTATCCTCGATCGTATCGTGCAACAATGCAGCACAGATCACATCAACATCCTCTATATGCCCTTCGTCAACCAAAATCGAAGCCAATTCAAGAGGGTGGTTGATATAGGGTGTTTCTTCTTTGTCGCTTCTTCTTTGATCCTTGTGTTTCTCTCCTGCAAAATAAGCCGCTCTCACAATTTTTGCCATTTCACTTTGAATCATTTAAATTCTCCAACATTTATTCATTTATACATGTGCGATCCATCTCAGGAATAAAAAATGTATGACTTCCATCTAAAACTCTTCGAAATCATGCCTGAATGGGTCGTACTTTGGGTATTTCCAATCATCACACTCAGCGTCATGGCTGCACTTTCTTTAGTCTTTAGAAAGTTCATCACTACTGAACGCCTGTATGACAACGACACTGATGTTGTTGATACTGCAACTCAAAATACTCTCAGCGCCGCTTATGTCATTCTCGGGTTTACGCTTGTGCTGGTCATGGGATCTGCGGATACATATGAAACCAACGTCATGAATGAAGGGACGAATATAGAAAGTCTTGACCGAACACTCGTACTAGATGGTAGCCCCCAAGCACTCGCCATGCGTAAAGATTTGATCCAATATTCAACTTCTATCGTCAACGATGAATGGCAGCAATTACGTGCCGGAGGAAATCCCAATACTGAAAAATTCATGCAAAAATTTAGCAAGAATCTAATGCAATTCAAACCTGAGACTGAACAACAAAAAGCGTTATACACAGAAATTGTGCGTAAGACTGATCAAGTCATTCTATCCAGAGAAATCAGGCTTCAGAATGCTTCTGGTGGCTTGCCTACCCTTTTCTGGACAATCAGTTATCTCTATCTTTTTGGTGTTGCAATCATCTGCGCATTAAGACTTAGTCATGCGACACCAATGCGTTTTATTGCGCTCAGTACTCAAGTCACGATGCTGAGTCTGATTTTTTCTGCAGTCATGATTATTGATCATCCTTTTAGCGGTCAAACAAAAGTTTCTGCGGCTCCCATCATTCAAGCTATTAAATCGATGAAAAATCTATAAATCATATGTCTTTAATTTATCGTTGAGTTGCTTTTGCATGCCAATCAGTAAATTTTTCTTAACAAAATAAAAACGAACTTCCTTTTCACTCAACCAGCGACTTTCATTCATACGAATCAATCGATCTAATCTCTCAATAAGTGCTAAGACATCCTCTCTAGATTGGGCCTTTTCAATGTCTTCATCCAGATCCCGCATATCTATAAAGTTTCTGTACATGAATTTTTTTGAAGGATAGGATCTTATGCCCATCACCCACTTAAACATTGGGTAAATCAAGGCGATAAAAGCCAAGATCAAGACCCATGCGCTTTCGATAATGCTGCCCAGCCACAAGGGCAAATAATCAAAAACCGCAGGTTGCCCTTGAGTATAAAATCGTTTGGCAACAGGACTCAGTGGTACGCCTGTGTCCTGATACTTTGGAAAATCACCTGGTTTTGAAAAAAAATCTTCTGAAAATTTTCCAAATTCACTTGCTGCCAGCATGAATGCCCATTGAACAGCAGGATGTGTCGTGGCCTCGACAAGTAAATTTGTCGTTGAACCAAGAAGGGTAATATCTTCACGAGGCAATATTTTTTCAAGATTAATTGAACCTCTTGGTATGACAAGCTTGTGTAAAAATGGGTATTTTTTTACGTATGCATTTGCGAGATTCATACTCAACACATGAATATTAGAATCTTGAAGTAAAGACTGCACGACCGGCGCATTAAAGCTATCAACAATGAATACTGCATCCAGTTCGCCAGACATCAGCTTTTTTGCGGACTCAAGGTGGGGCAACTCTAACAAACCTTCAGAGTTGATCGCATCCCTTTGATTGTCCAACAATGCATGCCTAAACATTTTGTTAGAGTTTGTTCCTGGCAATCCAATGCCAATTTTCTTTTTAGAAAAATATTCAAAAGGGTCGTCGACATTTAACTTTTCACCCCTGTAAAAGATCCAGATTGGCGCAAACTGCACACTTCCTAATGAAACAAGGCCTGTATGCTCATTTTCGATTGAGGTGCCTGCGGTGATAAAGCTTGCGTTGACGACAGATTTGGGGTCGTCAAGGTTGCGAAGCCCTTGTACCAACCCATCCGTGTTAATGAGCTTTAAGTCAATTCCGTACTTTGAGAAGATAGATTGGAATTTTTCACCAATCACACCATAGGATGATCCCTCTTGACCGATTGCAAGATAGGCATTTTTTGGTGCAAAGGGATTGACGTACAAAAAAACGGCTACTGCAGCAATCAGAATAAACGGCAATAAAACTGCGAAATAACGCATCACCATGATCCAAGAGATCATCTCTCTTCGTGCATAGCGATCGAAATAACGGCGGCAGCTTTTTAGGAACGTATTAATATTATTTTGCATTTTTTATGAATTCTTTAACTTAGACACATCATCTAATCGATTTTTAAGGCTCTGAATCACGTCTTGTGAGAGATAAGAGAGCTCTATGTAATCCTTTGCATCTTCAGTGCTGCACCACATTTCAGAAATCCTTTTTTTAATCCCTTCGACTTGAAGCAGGATTGAATGTAACTCTTCCACTTTTGTGGATTTTAGTCCCTCCATTTTCAGGAATCTTAGATAGGCGAAACTGTCATTTTTAATTTTGGACGATGCGTAAGATCTCAGACTCACAGTCTTGATCAGAATGGGATAGACAAGAACAAAAAACGCAAGAACCTTCATCCACATTTCATCGATCAAGCTTGCCAACCATAACGGGAAACTAGAAAATATTTGTGGCACGCCGGTAGCGTAATACCTCTCCGCGACAGGGCTCAAAGGTAATGAGTCATAATCCAAATCCTTGGGAAACTCTCCAGGCTTTGAAAAAAAGAGCTGCTCTTGTCGATTGTATTGTCTTGCAGCTAACAGAAAAGCCCACTGAATCGCTGGATGCAATCCCTTTTCGGTTAACAAGGTGATCGAGGTACTCAGGACTGTCACGTCCTGTTTCGGTAGAAGACTCACAATATCAAAAGAACCGCGGGGAATAATAACTTTTTCTAAATTTGGATACTTTTTGATGTAAGCCTCTGCAAGCTTAAAATCAAAAACTTGAACTTCAGAATTTTTTATCAAATTTTGTACGATTTCAGTGTTGTAAGCGTAAATGATGAACATTGCATCAATCGTACCTTCTAACAACTCTTTTTCAGCCTCTCCATATGAAAGCTCTTTCAGCTCGAACTGATGCTCGATGTCGTAATGAGGGCTGCTAAATAGCCTCCTGAACATGCTATTTGTGGCTGTACCTGGCAAACCGATCGCAATTTTCTTATTTTTAAACGCAACGATCGGGTCGTCAACCTCAAGCACTTTCCCTCGATAAAAAAGCCATAAGGGGGCACGGCTCACACTACCAAGCGAAATGATATCCGGATGGTTTGATGCGTCGATATGACCTGCAATATAAAAACTCGCATTCACCGGCGAATTTTTATCTTCGAGTTTTACGAAACCCTCCTGTCTCCCCTCCCCTGGAAGAATAGTAAGCTTGAGTCCATATTTAGAAAAGGTTTGCTGAAAGGACTCTGACATTTTTTCAGTCGTCGAGCCCTTTTGGCCTGAAGCGATCGTTGTATTACTAGGTGGGAGTATTTGAAAATAATAAAACAATGCACCAGTCAGGATCACGAACACACCGAAAGCAGTCAAGTAATAATTCATCACCCAACGCCAAGTTCGATATTCTTTTCTGTAACCGAACCTGAGGTAGTACGCTATGCTTGTTAGAAGGTTGCTGTTAAAGCGGTTGGATTTCATCAAGCAGCTCTAATCATGATGGCATCCCAATCAATCAAGCCTCGATGATGGAAACTTCGCCGGTCTGGAGGTTGTACACGCCGCCCACTACTTTCAACAAACCATTCTTAATTCTTTCTTTGAGTATGGGTTCGGCTGATTGCAAGATCGACACATTTTTAGAAACGTTTTGAATCACGGCATTTCTTTGCCAATGTGCGTGATCATCGTGTCTGGCTTGCTTGACTGCTGGCACTAAAGCATCAATTAATTGGCCAATATGTCCATCAAAAACGGCCTGGGACGAAACGGCTTTTATTGCCGCATTGACGGCCCCACAACCTGAGTGCCCCAGCACAAGTATTACTGATGCACCCAATACTGATGTCCCATACTCCAGACTTCCGAGGATTTCAGGTGTCACGAAATTTCCAGCCACTCGAGCCACGAACAAATTTCCATGACTCTCATCAAATGTGTGTTCTGGACTCACTCTAGAATCTGCGCATCCTAAAATGCATGCGTAGGGATACTGATGATTTCTGATATCGGGATCTTGAAACTTGAAAGAATCTGGTGAGTCGAATCCAGCAATGTAACGTTTATTACCTGCTATCAGGCGTGCCAGAGCTTCGTCCGGATGCAGTGCATTGCTTGTATTTAGCTGACTCATAGGCTCAAGTAAAAAAAGTGATTCAAAATAAAAATTTCCTACTCTGAACTTTAAATCCACCAAGCTGCCTGAACTCTCCAATCATCAAATATGTCAGAATTTGTCGGAATTCAAGCTAAAAATCTCAAGCTTTAATCGATTCAAGCAAATCTTTGTACACTCTTCGTCACGATCCACACTCTGTCGATCTTAAAAGATGACTCAAATATGAAGAATAAGAAAATTTTCTTAATCCTGCTTAGTTACCTATTCATATTTTTGGGATTTCAAACCTATGCCTTCAGTCAATCAAACCCTCGACATACAACCGAGCTGAATCCCACGCCATATGCCAGCGTTTTGATTGACCCGACAGGTAGGCTCAGTTTTCAAGAAATTCTCTCACCTGAAAACCAAGAAAAATTCAAACCCGCTTCAACTTGGGGCGATGAGTTGAATTTTGGTTTCAGTACCTCTGTGCACTGGATCAAACTCGCGCTATCCAGCAAACAGCTTCATTCATTGAACTGGATTTTAGAAATCCCCTATTTCGGACTGGATCACATCGACTTTTACTCACCCGAAGGCGATGTCATACAAACGGGTAATTTGATGCCCGTTGATACAAGAAGTATTTTTTATCGTTACTACGCTTTTCCAGTTGAGCTGACCCAAGATACAAAAAACTTCTACCTAAGAATTGAGTCAAAGCAAAATCTAACAGTTCCCTTGAAACTGTGGGAACAATCCACCTTTGAAAAACATATACAGACAGATACCTTAGTTCAGGCTTTTTACTACGGCGGACTTGGAATACTTGCTGCTTTCAATTTTCTAATTTTTCTTTACTTAAGAGATCGCTCGCATCTTTACTATTCTGCTTTTGCAATCCTCTTCGGACTTGGAATATTTGCAGGCAACGGATATGGACGTCTTTTTATTTGGCCAGATTCTCCCCAATGGGATCAAATCTCTCAGGTTGTCATGCTCACTCTGGGGACTGGCATGGCACTTATATTTTCTACTAAATTTTTAAATCTTAAAAAAGAACAACCGATGATCAATTGGATATTTAACGTTTTGATCTTTGTGTTCTTTTCTTATGCAACCATCGTTGTCGCCTCAAACTATATCAACATCTCAAAAAATTTAATTTTTGAAATATTCCCGATCATTGTGATGCCAGTCATTGTGACGGTTCTGTATGCTGGAGCGCGTGCATATCTGGCCGGTCAATACAGCGCGAAGTTTTTTTTAATTTCCTGGGGTACCTTATGTATTGGAGGTGTTCTGGCAAGTCTACGCCAACTTGATTTGATACCCACGAACGGATTTACCTCTTATGCCCTGCAAATTTCATCTGCGATTGAAATGCTTTTACTGTCCTTCGCACTCGCAAGTCGCATACAACATGAGCGAATACTGAGGGAAAAAGCGCAACAAGAAGCGTTGTTTTCGAAAGAAACCCTTGTGCAAACACTTCGCGCATCTGAAGAAAGGCTTGAACGACAAGTCCTCAATCGGACGAATGATTTGAGAACCATGCTAGAAAGTGAGAAAAAACTTCGCGAGCAATATATTCGTTTTGGTTCACTGATTTCACATGAATTCAGAAGTCCTTTAGGTATTATTGAAAATCAAGCAGCTTTACTCAGTCGACAAACTGATAATGACAATTACAAAAAAAGATTGTCGATTATCAGTTCCGCTACGCACAGACTCGCCCTGCTCTTCGATCGATGGCTACAAGGCGATCGTCTGGAGAGCCACATCGACACAGACAGGCCTCAACTGATTCAAATAGACTCGTGGCTCAAAGACACTGTCGAAAAATGTAAAAGCTACCATCCAAACCATCATTTCACTTTTACTTCACCTTCCCATGCACCCGTTCTAGTGTTAGATGAAAAGATGCTGGAGGTCGTCGTGTTGAACCTGATTGATAATGCCTGTAAGTACTCCGATCACCAGTCTACCGTGGTAATAGGTATTCTCACCGACCAAAATAGAGTTGGCATTTCGATTACAGACTCAGGAATCGGTATTGATCCTGTCAACCATGAAAAAATATTCAAAGAATATGTTCAAGTTCACACTGAAGTCATCAAAAAGGGATACGGACTTGGCCTATCTTTTGTAAAAAAAGTGATGGAATTTTATGGTGGTGAAATTCAGGTGATTAGTGCGCTTGGCAAGGGGTCAGAGTTTATCGCCTGGTTTCCCGAGACCAAGATTGCACAACCTACCTCAAATAATCAACAGCATGCAGGCTCAAAGGCGTCAATCTGAAGTCCTCATAACCCCGTTAAATACCAAACCAATACCATAGACGGTTTGAAGCGGAAATTTGACTACACCGGCATCTTCGATTTTTTTTCTCAAACGTCGAAGCATCACTTCCAGGCGACGGTTATCATAAATTTCAGGGTTAAAACCTAGTCCTTTGATAATTTCGTCTCTTGATATGACCTGACCTGATTTGTGCACAAAACAATTCAATAATGCGAACTCACTTCTGGTCAGTTCTATTTCTAAGTGATTAGGTGCCTTTAACTCCCAGCTGACCGTGTTCAGGCGCCACGTTTCAGAATCTGCGGATTGAACTGCGCCTTGCCTGCGCTCGATACGATGCAGTATCGCTAATAGTTCATCACTTGGGAAAGGTTTAACTAAGTAGTAATCAGCATCAACATTCATACCTAAAATTCGATCGTGCGGTTGTCCCTCGCAGCTCAAGACAATGGAATCTGCATCAGACTGTTTATGATAATTTCTTAAAATATCCAGTCCATCTCCATCAGGTAGATTTCTATCCAGAATCAAAATATCGTATTGATTCTGTTTAATCCAGTTCAGATATTCTTGGATACTTCCGACTCCGCTGGCGTCAAAGCTCTCAAGCTTTAACAGTTCAACCAACCCATCTCTAAAATCGGCTTCGTCCTCAACGATCAATACTTTAGGTGGCATGATTACAATCCTATTTGCTCTATTCTTGCAAAAGTCTATTTGTCACCTGCAATGGCTCTAGTGAAACATAAATAAACCCGTCAAAGGCGCCATCGAGCTCTAAAATCAAAAATACTGCGGAAGCCACTGACAAAGCACACAACAAAAAAATTGATACCGTATGTTTATTAAGCGGAGACATTAAACCGAAACTTCCAAACATGACGACCAACCAAAACCATAAAACAATCAGAAAGATATCTGGAATTGAGCTACCAATACTGGTCACTGCAAACCATCTCGACTGGAGCAGGTCATCCGTGATGCGGATCATTTGTGCAAACAAAACCCGATGATACTCATCTTGGGGTTGAAGCGATCGAATTTCGTCAACCAGGCTTTCAATTTTTAAAAAAATACCTGACTGAATGATTTGCTCTTCGGTACGTTTTTTATACCCGTCAAATGAAATACTTTCTAACAAGACTGATTTCAGTGAAGATCCGATGTCTTGTGCTTGATCAGTTTCATATTTTTTAAGCAGTCGATGTAAAGTCAAAATCTGAATAGCTGATTGCTTGATCGCTCGATCAGTATGATCAAATGAATCTTTAGTTGTACTCGTCAGAAGGCCTAACACCACAGCCGTGAGGGTTGCTACCGTACCAACGCACATTGTCATGGATCTGACAGTGTCCGCGCCAAGTGCTTTACGCTTATATCTTTGGGCAAAAAACATGACTAATATCGCGGATCCAAAAGTTCCGAGAAAAAAAATCAATGTATAGCTGAGGCTATTCATCTGTTATGAGCGCGTTGAATAGAACGTTGTCATACTCGATAAATCGTCAAGGTTTTTTGTGAATAAGCGGCTGACTGACTCCTTGTACACCAACCACTGACAAAGCAGTCAGAAGGCCGACCTGCGAACCCTTGTAGCCATCTGTCGGATCCATGGCTTCGTCCAAGGAATGAAAGCCCTCAAATACACCACCTGGTGGAAGAATCACGGTTGGAATTCCATATGAAATAGGTACACCTGCGTTCGTGCTCGATCCTGCAAGTATTAACTCCTTTTGTCCCATCGCCCGAAGAGACTCTAGTGAAGCCTGAACGATTGGCGAGGTATTTGGCGTCATGCCACCAGGACGTTCACCGATTTTTTTGAGATTAACGGTGACTGAGTTTTTGCCTATCACCAGATTTTTGCCAATTGATTTATTTTCCTCATCGACAGCTTGTCCAATAAGCTCTAATACTTTCTGGTGAAGATTCTGAAGTTCTTTGCCACCATCGCTGCGCATATCAATTTCCATCGTCGCATCCGGGGAAATCGTGTTGACAGATGTTCCACCCTTCACAATCCCCACGTTAAAAGTGGTACGTGGGGCTTTCGGCACCTGCATGTTGGAAATCTTCGAAATTGCGCGTCCCATGGCATGAATGGCGCTTGGCACCTCACCGAAGGCACCATAGCTATGGCCACCGGGGGCTGAGAAACTGACCTCATAACGAATAGAGCCAGTATTCAGAGAAACAACAGCACCCATCGGTATTGACTCCAAGCCGATAAAAGCGTCCACGTTTTTATGATCCCTCAACAGGGCCTTGACACCGCGCAAGTCTCCATTCCCTTCCTCACCCACACTTCCAACAAACATCAAATCACCGACTGTTTTGATGTCGTTTGCATTCAATGCTCTGATCCAGGAGAGTAAAACAGCAAGTCCCCGCGTGTCGTCTGTGATGCCGGGGCCATAATACTTGCCATTTTTCTGAACAACCTTCACATCCGTTTCAATTGGGAAAACCGTATCAAGATGAGCATCGAGGACGACCAGAGGGCCGTTTCCGCTTCCTTTTCGAATACCTATTGCATTGCCTTCTTTATCAATATATGCATCTGTGATGCCTGCCGCCTTCATCATCTCAAGAAAAGCTTTTGCTTTTTTTTCTTCATTAAATGGGGGAGCAGGAATTTCAGTCAACGTAATATTTTGCTTGAGTGTAAGCGCCTCGTCTGCTTTCAAGGCCTCCATCGTTTTCTTGATTTTTGGATCAGAAAGAATCGTCTGGATACGTTGTTTGACCGAGTCACTGACAACAGGCCATGGTGCGACCGGTTTAGCCCACTCAGGTAGGTTTTGATCTGCGGGGTGAGCGGATGCGGCAAAGGAAAATACAGAAATACAGAACGTTGCCACAGCTTTCAAAACAGTTTTTCTTATAAGAATATCGTTCATCCCATCACCTATCAAAATTAGCTTAACTGTAATCACCTAAGGAAACTCTTAAATTCTATAGATATATCAGGTGCAGGAAACTGACCAATTCCGACATTCAGCTATTCAAAATGCGCATGTCATGAACGATGATTCATAATTGAATTCGGGAGCAGCGTATTTTTATATCACTCACCTGATTATGTGAACATATGAAAAAAATTCATACCAAGTTAAGAATATCTTCACTCGCCAGTGTCATCGTTGGATTATCGGCAAGTTTCATTTTTGGGCCGAGTCAAGCTCAGCAGCCAATTTACGACGTTGTATTTAAACAAAGCCGTGTCATCGATCCCGAAACAAAATTAGACGCTATTCGGGATGTTGGTGTGAATGGAAAAAAAATTGCTGTCGTATCGCAGGAATCACTCAAGGGAAAGCTTGAAATCGATGCCAAAGGCAAAGTCCTTGGACCTGGATTTATCGATTTGCATGTGCATGGCGTCAATGTCCCCACCTTCTGGATGCAGGCCTTCGATGGGGTCACAACGGCTCTTGAACTCGAAGCAGGCGGATTTCCAATTAAAAAAGCATATGCCAATGCAGCGAAGCTGCGACTACCTTTGAACTATGGATTTAGTGCCTCTTGGGTTGGCGCCAGACTTTCTGTCGCAGATGGAATAAAAGACATGGACGGAACGCTGGAAACAGCCACTAAATATTTT